>Ga0316205_10004642_pt1 | contig 11866 bp, 10 predicted proteins | sample 3monthpyrite_MG_FD_204941 | JGI IMG/M metagenome (GOLD analysis project Ga0316205, IMG submission 204941) | Microbial mat bacterial communities from mineral coupon in-situ incubated in ocean water Damariscotta River, Maine, United States -... | ecosystem: Environmental > Aquatic > Marine >... | reverse complement strand
CCCCGTCGTTGTTTCAACGCTAAGATCAGGTGCTGTGTTTGTTGCGCCAGAGCCGGGCCAGACATAGGCGAGCATTCCCAAAATACCGATGACCAGTGCTGCAATGACTACAATTTTACGTTTCACGATCTGCCTCAAATCTAGCCTGGATATCAGTGTTGGCATAGTATCTTTATTGATAACTGGACTCAATCTTCTGGCGGGTTAGAATACCGTAGATATGTTCAATTCCCGGTGCGTTAGGTCGTTGCACATAAAGCGCTTCTGCGGGACTGTTGTTCAATATTTCAAGCGCTTCCTGCAAACTGGCTTGCATGTGAATAGAAGCCAGTTCAAAACGCTGTGCCGGAATCTTCAGTAGCTCGATGTCGGTCGCTTCATCTTTATCTTGTGTTTGTAGCTCCTGTAATGTGCGAGCCAGGTCGGCCGCATGCATCAGGATTTTCAGCTCCTGGTTGCGTATGATGATCCAGCGTGGTTTGCTTTCGAGAGAGGTTCGGGCTTCGTTCGCATTGATTGTTTCTGGTAAGCTGATGAAATCACGATCCATGGTACTGGCGACGCCAGTGCGGCGTAAGGATTGTGATACGGGGTTATTTTTGTAATCCAGTCCACGCGCTTGCATCAGCGCCAGATAAACGGATTGTTTGCCAAATAGCTGGCTACTGGCGAGGTTGGCGCTGATCACAGCCAGCATGCCCGGCAGGATGATGTCCGGATTGGAGGTCAGTTCGAGCATGGCAGTCAGGGCAGCGAGCGGTGCCTGTAAGGTTGCACTCATCAAGGCGCCCATCCCCAGCAAGGCGTAAAAGGCGGCAGAAAAATCATTGCCTGCGTAAATACTAGAGCCAATAGAACCCATCAGGCCACCGGCAGCCGCTCCGATGACGATAGTGGGTCCAATCAATCCTCCAGGCAGACCCAGGCCCAGTCCGATAGTCGTGGCGAGTACCTTGAATATCACCACCAGTACCAGGACTTTAAGACTCAGCTCCCCGAGTAAGGCGGCATTCACCGTGTCATAACCAATCCCCATGATCTCGGGCGCAATCAACGCACACAATCCCGTGGCCAATCCGGCCAGGGTCATGCGTATCCAGATGGCCTGGCTCCTGAGTGAGCGCGAGAAGATTTGCAGTAGCTGTATAAACAAAGCGGCCAACGCACCCATCACCAGGCCCAACACCAGAATGTAGGGTAGCTCTGCCAGGGAACCGAGATGCATAGCCGGGACTTCAAATGCAGGTGCCGACCCGAATACCAGTCGTGTGATCGTAGTAGCACTGACAGCGGCCAGAATCACCGGTATAAACCCGGTGATAGTGTATTCCATCATGACTACCTCCATGGCAAAAATAACACCGGCCAGCGGAGTGTTAAAGGAAGCGGCAATGGCTGCAGCCGTACCACAGGCGACCAGGGTACGAATACTATTATTGGGCAGTGTCATGGTCTGTCCCAGCAGGCTGCCGGTCGCGGCGCCCAGATGAACACTCGGGCCCTCGCGCCCTACGGAATGTCCACTCATGATGCTCAGTGCGGCACCGACAAATTGCAAGACCGCATTGCGTAAGGGTAGATAACCTTGATGATATGCCAGGCGTTCCATGACATGTACGATGCCTACCTGGGTATCGCCTTTGGACGCCCAATGAAACAGCAGGCCGATGACCAGACCACCCAGTAGTGGCAGCAAAACAATCCACGCTGCATCCAGTGCCTCAAAGTTTTCTTTCATGCCTCCGGGCATGTAGGCTGTTTGCATGGATTCAATCAGCAACCGGAATGCAATGATCACCAGACTGGCTAGAAGCCCACTGAGGATTCCCATAATAGCCAGCTGCGGTATGGCATCGGCATGGGCAAGGCGCAGACGAAGCTTGTCAAGATGTTGGCTGCACCAATGTTTTATATTATTGGGTAAATACATCGCGGAAATTAAGCCAGGCAGTTCATGTTGCTGCCGCGTTGATTGCCTGCAGGATTTCGGTCAGCGGGTTCATTGCAGATCGCAGCAATGCCCCGACGTATTTTCAAGGCCCATGCCGATAGCAGGTACGGGGTCTTGGTGTTTATTCGATTGAGCAACGCACTTCCTGTCAATGGCAGTAAAAGAATCTAATTGGCATTAGGATTCACTAAATCAGTGTTTTATGCAACATAATTAGATAGATAGCAAGTTTGCTCTAAATATAGGAAAAACATTTAACGGCGTTTTGTTTTATTTAATAATACACTAATATACTGAAATATATAAGAAAACTTGACACCAATAGTTAACTTGGTTAGCCTGTACTGACTCTTCGATTAGCAACAATGTTGATCTGGACGAATTCAGTTTCACAATAATAATTATATGATTCACCACCATGTTAAGCGGCAATAGCCGCTTTTTTCTTGTCTGGCTTTCGCAAAAAAATATCTGTAAATTCAGCGGCTTTGACGTGCAAAGTCGTCGTCAGGGCTTTATTATATACTTTTGTGTTATCGGCGTTTTAGCGGGTCTTGCAAATTTTATAATTAAATCAGGTATTTAAAAATGATTAAGGCAGGTATTGTTGGTGGTACAGGTTATACTGGAGTGGAGTTACTCCGGATTCTGTGTATGCATCCCCAGGTTGAACTTACGGTGATCACTTCACGTGGTGAAGCCGGAAAACCAGTCGCAGATATGTTTCCTAACCTTCGTTCAAAGGTTGATCTGGTATTTACTGAGCCTGATCCCGTGGCCCTGTCTGCGTGTGACGTGGTTTTTTTCGCGACACCCAATGGCACTGCGATGCAAACCACGCCGAGCTTGCTGGATGCCGGCGTCAGGGTCATTGATCTGGCTGCGGATTTTCGCATTAAGGATGTCGCTGAATGGGAGCAATGGTATGGCATGAAGCATGCGTGTCCTGACCTGCTGGATGAGGCAGTTTATGGCTTGCCTGAAGTGAATCGCGAGTTGATCAGGAATGCACGTTTGCTGGCCAATCCTGGTTGCTATCCAACAGCGGTATTGCTGGGCTTTCTGCCATTAATCGAGGCGGGTCTGGTCAATTGCGATGACTTGATCGCAGATTGTAAATCTGGTGTGAGTGGCGCAGGTCGTTCCGCTAATATTGGTGCCTTGCTGTGTGAAACCAGTGAAAGCTTCAAGGCCTACGCTGTGCCCGGCCATCGGCACTTGCCGGAGATCAGGCAGGGGTTGGAGTCGGCGGTCGGTATGCCCGTCGGTTTGACCTTTGTGCCACATTTGACGCCAATGATCCGTGGTATTCACGCTACCTTGTATGCCAGCCAGAGCAAACCTGCAGATTTGCAGGCTTTATATGAAGACCGTTATGCGGATGAACCTTTTGTGGATGTCCTTCAGGCTGGATCGCACCCCGAGACACGCTCGGTCAGGGGTAGTAATTATTGCCGGATCGCTATCCATAAACCACAGGATAGAGACACGATTGTTGTGTTGTCGGTGATCGATAACCTGGTCAAGGGAGCAGCCGGGCAGGCGGTTCATAACATGAATCTGATGTTTGGCCTTGACGAAACACTGGGTATTGATGCTGTGGCGTTAATGCCTTAATTGAGCTTATTGACTATGTTGAATCGTTCAAACTGGAAATTCATCATATTGCCTGTGCTGCTGGTAGTGGTTCTGGGGTTTATCAGCTGGTCAATTTTTGACTACGGGCGTTACCGCGCAGGGTTTGACACGACGGCAGTGAAACAACGCGAGGCATTGCAGCAAGAAAATACAGACCGGTTAGAAGAGCAATTGTCTGAATTCAGGTCGCGTGTGGCCCGTCTCGAGAGTGCTAAAAATGTCGATGAGTATGCGAACCTGGCTGTTAAAGATGCATTGGCGAAAATGGAGTCGGAAAACCAGGTTTTAAGAGAGGAGCTGCAATTTTACCGTGGTATTGTTTCCCCCAGCAAAGGCCGGCAGGGCATGCATATTCATGATTTTAGTATGACCCAAAGCCTGAAAGGCAGCTATAGTTATACATTGACGCTGATTCATATACAGGGGCCGAACAAGCATCATAGGGAGTCAGATGGAGATATAGTGCTGTCGATTGAAGGCCAGCAGGCGGGTGTCAATAAAAAACTGGATTTTGCTACTGTCAGCACTGAAAAACGATCCAGAATACGTTATCGTTTTAAATACTTTGCTAAATACGAAGGTGATTTGACGTTGCCAAAAGGCTTTAAGCCAAGTTTCATTGAAATTGAGGTTAAACCCCGCCAAAAGAACATAAAAGGCGATACCAGGAAAATTAAATGGCCAGCATCGGCTGGTTGAGGAGGGTATATGTTGGGAAAGAAGAAAAAAGTCAGCGTCGGCAAGATTGATACGCTGGTGGGTCATAACTCCGAGGTGAAAGGCGACTTGTTTTTTGCCGGTGGCCTGCATATAGACGGACGAGTGCACGGTAATGTCATCGCGGCTGAGGGCACTGATTCGGCGCTGACCCTGAGCGAGAACGGCAGTGTAGAAGGCGAGGTTCGCGTAGCCTACATTATATTGAATGGCGAGGTGAAGGGTGATGTTTATGCATCTGAAAAGATCGAGTTAGCACCCAAGGCCCGGATAAAAGGTGATGTTTACTATAACTTGCTGGAAATGGCGATGGGTGCAGAAGTGAATGGCAGTCTTGTTCATCAGGCTGAGTTTTCGCAAAAGGCAGCCAAGGTGACTAAAGCCACAACAGAAGTACAGGTGAAGTTACAGCCAGCTGATTGATAGGTATAATTTATTAATATCATGCTTTTGATAGCTTTTTTCGATCAGGCTGTTTGAGAGCAATGCTGCCTGCTAGCCCCAGGTATTTAAAGGCGGTGATTTTTACGCATCCAAAGACGGTCATGCATCGGTGTTAATGTATCGAAAATCTGCCTGCATACTTGACTATTTCAGTCAAGATTGTACTATTATATCAGAAAACCCTGATAGACAATCCTATACCATTGATTTAGCATGGTCTTTGTCTGTAACACAGGGTTAAAATAGCCTGGATGGCTAAGCTTTTCGGAGTAATGACGTATGAGTATTGAAGTACAAGTAGCCGCTGCACCCATCGATGTAACCGATAGTGCTGCCAGCAAGGTTAAGCAACTATTGATTGAAGAAGGTAACCCGAATCTGAAATTGCGTGTTTATGTGAGTGGTGGTGGTTGTTCCGGTTTTCAGTATGGTTTCAAATTTGATGAAGAAGTACTTGCTGGCGATACCGATATTGAAAAAAATGGTGTATCGGTTGTTGTCGACCCTATGAGTTTTCAATATCTGGCAGGCTCAGAAGTCGATTTTATCGATGACCTGGAAGGCGCCCGCTTTATCATTCGTAATCCAAATGCAACAACGACCTGTGGTTGCGGTGCTTCCTTTTCAGTGTGATTTTTACTAAGCTGATGTCTACATAAGATATTCGAGTATTGCAATCCTGTTTTATAGAAGCTGCGGGCATACTTCACGGATAAAGAAACCCTGAGTCTTTCGAATGTCAGAACGTTAAACGGTGTCTTGAATCGATACCTCATCAATCATTGATATCTGGATTGGAGTTTTTCATGAGTGATTATTTGCCAGGTCTGGCCGGGGTACCCGCCACTAAATCCAATATCTCTGATATTGATGGTGAAAAGGGCCTGCTTTCTTATCGCGGCTATTCAATTGAAGAGCTGGCATTAAACAGCAGTTTTGAAGAAACAACACTATTACTGCTGGATGGTCGCTTGCCTGATGCATCCGAACTTGAAAACTTTAAGCAACAACTGGTTGCTAATCGTCAGTTAAAATTCACGACGCGCGGAATGATGAAGAACCTTCCGCCTAATGGTCACCCGATGGATATGTTACAGACGGTAGTAGCCAGTCTGGGGATGTACAATCCAAACAGTGACTGCCTGATCGGTGGTACTGCATGTAACGATATCAATTATATTCACAACACAACAGTGAAAATCATGGCGCGGGTCTCCAGTATCGTCGCCATGTGGCAACACATACGAGAAGGTTATGACCCGATTGGTCCTCGTGAAGATCTGTCGTATGCAGAAAATTTTCTCTACATGTTTACCGGTAAAGAACCGGATCCGTTGTTAGCGCGGATCATGGATGTGTGTCTTATTCTGCATGCCGAGCATACGATAAATGCATCAACCTTTGCGACCTTGGTAAATGCATCGACGTTGGCGAGTCCTTATAGTGTGATTGCCGCTTCAATAGGCGCGCTATCTGGTCCCTTGCATGGTGGAGCAAACCAGAAAGTGCTGGAGATGTTGCAGGAAATAGGTTCTGCTGACAAAGTTGAGGAATATGTCGATAAAAAACTGGCTAACAAGGAAGTGATCTGGGGTATGGGCCATCGTGAATATAAAACCAAAGATCCACGTGCCACTATCTTGCAAAGACTGGTCAATGAGTTCATGGAATCGCGTGGTGGAAATGTTAACCCGATGTTTGAACTTGCCAAGGCGGTGGAAGAAGTCTGTGAGTCCAGACTGGCGAAGAAGGGTGTGTATGCCAACGTCGATTTCTATTCAGGGATTCTCTATACCGAGATGGGTATTCCCGCTGACCAATTTACGACTATATTCGCGATTTCACGTACTGTAGGGTGGCTGGCGCATTGGCGCGAACAATTGGTCGATAATCGCATATTCAGGCCCACGCAAGTGTATATTGGCCATGCGTTAAGGCCTTATGTCAGTATGTCAGACAGAGGCTAGGCGTATTACGGCCAGGGTAAATATTTTATGTTTGCTCTCTGGGCTTTCTGTCAGTGATGCTATCGATGCTCCAGGATAATCTGGTTTAATTTTGACAGGGATACAGATGTATAAGCACTTTACCCAATGGTTAATGGCTTTTCCTATTGTTCTGTTACTGTGGCCTGTCGATATTGTTGCACAAGGCGATATTGTTCGTGTCGCCGTCCGTGCCAATAATGGTGCCGGGGTTGCGCAGGCCAGATGGGGGGAGACGATGGATTATTTGTCTCAATCGATACCCGGTAAGCGTTTTGTCATGGTGCCGTTTGAGCACAATACAGCCCTGATCCAGGCCGTTTCCCGCGATGAATTTGATTTTGTTTTGACCAACCCGTCAGCTTTTGTCGAACTGAAGATCCGTTATGGCGTGAAGCCATTGGCGACTTTGATTAATAAACGCCAGGGCAAGGGTTACATGCAATTTGGTTCAGTGATATTCACTCGCGCTGATCGCGACGACATCAATAGTTTTGAAGACCTGAAAGGCAAGGTGTTCATCGGTGCGGATGAAATTGGCTTTGGTGGCTGGCGTGCTGCCTGGCGCGAACTGTTAGAAAACAATATTGATCCGTTCAAGGACTTCAAGGAAGTCAGGTTTGCCGGAGGCATTCAAAATGTAGTCGTCAATGCTGTGAGAGACGGCAAGGCGGATGCCGGCTCGGTCAGAACGGATATGCTGGAACGATTGGCAGCAAAAGGTATGATCAATCTCAGTGACTTTAAGGTGCTGGGTTCGAAAAATATTAGGGATTTCCCGTTTCTGCTGAGTACGCCGTTATATCCTGAATGGTCATTCTCGCAAACCAAAACAACCCCCAATCTGTTAGCTGCACAAGTGTTGCATGCCTTACGCGAAATCAGCCCTGACTTGATGGCTTCGAGGAAAGGTAAGTATGTTGGCTGGGTAAAATCGCTGGATTATTCCCCGGTGCAGGAGCTCATGGAGGAGTTAAACGTTGGTCCTTTTCATATCACCAGCCACGATGCATTGGCGATAGTCTGGCGAGAGTATAAATATTATGTGTTGGCTTTTGTTCTCGGTCTTATTATCCTGGTGAGCGTGGTAATTTTCAATTCACGCATGAAATAATTGCGCAGCTTGTTCCCACGTTGGATAGCTGTACCGCAATGCATTGGTTCGTTGACTCAGAAGCTAGATCACAGCGGTGTATGCTTTGCCAGGGTAAATGCCACCCAGAATAGCATTGGATTGCGCGCCCGTTACCGAAGTGATGTTGCCGGTATGGCCCTTGATAGTCTTGTATGCCAGCCATGCAAATGCCATGGCTTCAACATGGTCGGGATCTATTCCATAATTGCTGGTTGAGTCGACGCCACAGTGTGTAGCCTTGTTTCTTAGCAGTCTCATTATCTCAGGGTTATGAGCGCCACCGCCACAGATTAACAGCTGCTGTGTGTCCCTGGCGACTGCCATAATGGCATCGACTATGCTGGCTGCTGTGAGTTCGCACAATGTGGCCTGAATATCTTCAGGTCGCAGATTGTGCTTGGTAATATAGTGTTCCAGCCAGTTCAGGTTGAAATATTCGCGGCCGGTACTCTTCGGTGCTGCTTGTGAAAAGTAAGGGTCGGATAATAATTGACGTAGTAAGTCCTGATGAGCTTTTCCTTGTTTTGCAAACATGGCGTCAGTATCCATTGTCTTGCCCTGATGCTGCATGACCCATTGATCCAGTAATGTATTTCCCGGCCCGGTGTCGAAACCATATACAGGCTTTTCAGGGTCTGCGGGCAGGACGGTAATATTGGCGATGCCGCCAATATTTACAATGCAGCGATTTTCATTCATAGATTGGAACATGGCCTGGTGGTAACCGGGAACCAGTGGCGCACCCTGACCGCCGGCTGCGATATCCCGACGACGAAAGTCAGCGACGGTAGTAATCGCGCTTTGTTGTGCGATGATGTTGGGATCACCGATTTGCAAGCTCGTAGGTGTGTCGCCATCAGGGTGATGATAAAGCGTTTGGCCATGGCTGCCAATTGCAGTGATCTGCGCCGCATTCAATTGATAAGTTTTTAATAGTGTAGCGATGGCGTCGACAAACAGATGGCCCATGATGACATCCAGACGGCTATACTCACTCAGCCTTGCCTCGGACCCTGATTGTATAAAACGATGCAGTTGTGCAGTGATTTCTTCGGGTAGTGGATGGCTGATAAAACCCGCAAGCCGGGTTTGCTCGTCACATATTTCAACCAGGGCAGCGTCGATCGCATCGATGCTGGTTCCCGACATCAGTCCAATATAGTATTCGGGTGTTTCCATTTTAAGACTTGAGCGTCTTGATCATTAGCGTAATAGTGCTAAAGAGTTGGATTTAATCAGATCCAGTCTGGCGACCATTTCACTGGCCTGTTGTTCAAAGTCCGGGCGGTATTTTTTCGCCAGGGGTGATGCTTTAGGTAGGCGCACGGTCAGCGGGTTTCGGTGCACGCCGTTAACGCGGAACTCAAAATGCAGATGCGGTCCGGTGGCCAGCCCGGTGCTACCAATATAGCCGATGACCTGTCCTTGCTTGACACGGCTACCTATGCGTGATGACTTATTATAACTGCGCATATGTGCATAGAGTGTGCTGTAGGCGCTGCCATGCTTGATAATGATGGTTTTGCCGTATCCACCTTTGACGCCTTTAAAGATTATCTTGCCATCGCCAGTTGCTTTGATCGGCGTACCTCTGCTGGCGGCGTAGTCAACTCCCTTGTGCGCACGAATCTTGTTCAGTATGGGGTGCTTCCTGCCCAGGTTGAAGCGTGAGCTGATACGGGAAAACTCAACCGGAGATCGCAGAAATGCTTTACGCATGCTCATGCCTTTCGGGTCATAATATTGGGCATTGCCGTTTTTATCTTCATAGCGAATCGCCTGGTATGACTTGCCATGATTAAAAAATTCAGCAGCCAGAATATTGCCATCTTTGAGTTTTTTGTCATCAAGATAGATTTCTTCATAGATGACAGTGAAGTGATCACCCTGGCGAATATCCAACGCAAAATCGACATCCCAACCAAAAATATTGGCAATTTGCATTGTCATGTTATCGGACAATCCGGCGGCCTGACCAGCAAGGAATAATGAGCTGTCTATTTTTGCGCTGGCATGAGCGACGCGAGTTTCAAGTGTTTTTGTCTGGGTTTTTGCGCTATAACTGGTGCCTGATTTCTGAATATGGAGGCTGTTGGCGACATCAAACTGGTATTGCAGTTGCTGCAGCGTGCCTTTTTCATCTATTTGAAAGCGTAGCAGATGGCCGGGTTTAATCCGGGCCAGCTTCAATGTGGACTTGTCTAGATGCAGAACCGTATGCAATGTTGTGGGGCTGATGCCGAGTCGTGAAAATATGAGTGCCATATTATCACCCGACTTAACTTTCACTTCCTGCCACTGTAGTGATTTGTCCTCAATCGCTTTGTCGTTCAAAGGTAGCAGTAACGAGTTGACCTGAGGTTCTGCAGGTAAGGCCAGTGATTCGGTAACCCTGCTCACTTTGATGGGCAAAGGCTCTGAAATGAGAGCCTGTGGTTGTTCTTTATTGGCGCCAGCCTGTTTCGGGAGCAGGCTAAAACCTATAATCAGGCCAACTGCAATGGCTGAAAACAGAATCAAATGGGACCTTTCAGGGCGAAACCTGGCTCGGTCCTGTCGGGTCTTGGTCGTTAAAAACTTATAGTCGTGTCGCATGAAAGTCTTCTAATACACGGAATTTATTTGCTTTTATACTTAACTTTAACGATCTTTGGATTCATGGTCAATGCCTTTGTTAATAATTGCAGATTGTTAGTTATTTTATCGGCATTTTATTGGTATTGTTGAGCGACTTACAGTATCTTTTGTGCCCCGCTCAGGGCAGTTATATTTGATAAACAAGGTTAGTTATGACAAATCACTTGCAGGCCATGGAAATCATCAAGCGCGGCAGCGATGAGATCCTGTTGGAAAAAGATCTAGAGGATAAACTGAAAAGCGGTAAATCGCTGCGCATTAAAGCCGGATTTGACCCCACTGCGCCTGACCTGCATCTTGGTCATACTGTTTTACTGAATAAACTCAGGCAATTTCAGGAGCTTGGCCATGAAGTCATGTTTTTGATTGGTGATTTTACCGGCATGATCGGTGATCCTACCGGCAAAAGTGCCACGCGGCCGCCATTGACTCGCGATCAAGTCATTGAAAATGCGCGCAGCTATGAACAGCAGGTATTCAAAATCCTGGACCCTGAAAAGACCCTGGTGATGTTCAATTCCAGCTGGATGAATGAAATGTCGCCGGTAGATTTAATTGAGCTGGCCGCCAAACACACGGTTGCGCGTATGCTCGAACGTGATGATTTCAGTAAGCGTTACAAATCCGGCCAGTCGATTTCCATACATGAGTTTCTTTACCCTTTGATTCAGGGTTATGACTCCGTCGCCATGAAGGCAGATGTCGAGCTGGGCGGTACGGATCAGAAATTCAATTTGCTGGTCGGTCGACAATTGCAGGAGACTTATGGCCAGAAGCCTCAGGTCGTCATTACCATGCCTATCCTGGAAGGTCTGGACGGCGTGCAGAAAATGTCAAAATCACTCGGTAATTACATCGGTATCAATGAGCCGGCTGACGAGATGTTCGGCAAGCTGATGTCGATTTCAGATGAGCTGATGTGGCGCTACTTCGAATTACTGAGTTTCCGGCCAATGGCTGAGATAGAAAAATTTCGTCAGGATATTACGGAAGGGACCAATCCTCGCGATATCAAGTTTTTGCTGTGTGAGGAAATCATCGAGCGCTTCCATGATCGGGATGCGGCCATCAAGGCGCGGGAAAACTTCATTGCACGTTTTCAGAAAGGTGCTTTGCCCGATGAAATGCCTGAGGTGAATCTATCGGCAGAGGCGGGTGAGGTAGGAATAGCAAACGTGTTGAAAGATGCCGGCCTGGTTGCCAGTACGTCGGAGGCCATGCGTATGATCAAGCAAGGCGCTGTTAAAATTGATGGTGCCAAGGTTGAAGATGCCAAGCTGCAAATTCCGGCAGGCAGTCAGCATGTCTACCAGGTTGGCAAGCGCAAGTTTGCGCGTATATCGGTTAAATAAGTTCCCC
>Ga0316205_10004640_pt1 | contig 11869 bp, 8 predicted proteins | sample 3monthpyrite_MG_FD_204941 | JGI IMG/M metagenome (GOLD analysis project Ga0316205, IMG submission 204941) | Microbial mat bacterial communities from mineral coupon in-situ incubated in ocean water Damariscotta River, Maine, United States -... | ecosystem: Environmental > Aquatic > Marine >... | reverse complement strand
AAGCCAGTATCGGCCCCTTTACCATTGGCCCGGCACCCGTTTACCCGTTTTAGCGCTTGCCGCGCCTAATCAGCTTGCTGATCGTAAACGAGGTGCGCGGCACATATTCATAGGGGGTTCTGCGCTGTCGCGGCTCGCGCACCAGCATCCGGTAAAGCCCGAATCCAACCAGAAACACATGCGCCAGTGCGATGAAGACAAACAGGGCCGAGGGGCCAAAATACTCGATCAATACCGAGGCGATCAGCGGGCTGAGTATGGCCCCGATACCGTAAATAAACATCAGCGAGGCATTGAGTTCCACCATTTTCTGCGGCTCGGCAAAATCATTGGCATGGGCAGCCGATACCGAAAATACCGGATAGGTAAACACCCCGAACAAAAAAGCGACGGACAACACCCCAAAATATCCGAGCCCGGATTGCCCGGCAAGCGCCATGGCAGCCAGAATGCCCAACGCCGAAATACCGATCAGCACTTTGCGCCGGTCCAATTTATCTGCCAGAAAACCAACCGGAAACTGGGCCAGCGCGCCGCCTATCAGCACCGTGGCCAAAAAATAGCCTATTTGCTGGGCGGTAAAGCCGATTTCATCGCCGTAAATCGGCCCGACCATACGAAAAGATGCACTCGATACCCCGGCCACGATAACCCCCGCCGCCCCCAAGGGCGAGGTCAGCATGGTTTTGATCGGGCGCAGGCGCGGCGCTTTGGGCGTGACTGGCTGCAATTGGCGGCTCAGGGTAAGCGGAAACAATGCCGCGCAAAACAGGATCGCCAACAGGTTATAGGACATATAGCTTGCCGGTGTCAGCGCGCCGATCATCAATTGCGCCATGGCCGAAGCCACCGCATCGACCGTGCGGTAAGAGGCCATGACACGGCCCCGGTTGCTATTGGTCAGCCGTGCCTGCATCCAGGCTTCGATGATGGTATAGCAGCCCGCCACGCTGAGCCCTATCATCAGCCGAAACGCCGCCCATGCCAAGGGGTTCACCAGCATCGGGTGGGCAAGGGCCCCTATCGCCCCCGCCGCGGCAAAGGCGGCAAAGGCGCGGGCATGGCCAACCCCGCCCATCAGCCGCGGCGCCCACCAGCAACCCACAAAAAAACCCGCAAAATGCGCCGAGCCAAGCAGGCCGATCTCGGCATTGCTAAAGCCCTCTTGCAGGCCCGAAAGCACATCGAGCGGGCCGATACCACCCGAGCCAAGCTGAAGCAGGGTGATTGACGCGAAAAGCGCCGAAAAAGAAATCATCAGGCGCATCTGGGCCTCGCGTTTTTCGGCATCATGGCAGATACAAAGGCAAAGCCGTTAGTAAAATTTTCACCGGATCGCAGGTTTTTTGTAACCTTGCCTGCGGGTGGGCGTCGGGCCTGCCCGACCCGCGCCAAGGAGGTGTCCTGAACCACGGGGCAGCGCCCCGGCTTCAGGCCGCCGACGCGGCGCGATGCCTAGAGCAAAAACGGATAGCCGCCTTCATGTTGTAAAAGCGCAATTTTGGTTTCCACCCCGCCAAAGCCAGAAAACCCGCCGAGCCCGGTTTTGGAGAGCACCCGGTGGCACGGAATAATCACCGGAATCGGGTTGGCCCCGCAGGCCTGCCCCACCGGCTGTGCCGGGCAGGCAAGCCGGGTGGCAATCTCGCCATAGGTCAGGGTCTCGCCGTAGGGTATCGCCCGCATCGCCGCAAAAACACTTTGCTGAAAACCAGAGCCGCGCGGCGCCAGCGGCAGATCAAAGGTTTTTAACCGGCCCACGTCATAGGCGGCAAGCTGGGCCACGGCCTCGTCCAGCAAAGCCGAGCTGGCGTTACTGGCGCTGCCCTGCCAGCGCAGCGCCACGATATGGGTGTTGGTGGCCTCGATAAAAAGCGGGCCAAACCGCGTAGCAACCTCGGCGATCACCGCCCTTCTATCCGCCATGCCAACAGGCTGAAAAACCCGGCGATCAGCAGGTATATCCAGCCCGCTGCCAGGGGCGTGAGCCGCACATCCTGCACCCGATAAGCCCCGCGCGCCACCACACCGGCCCAACCGCGCCCGGCGGCCACCCGCCCTTCGCGCACCACCCGCAGGTCCGGCATACCGGCTTCAAGCGCAAAAGCTGCGCCGCCGCTGGCTTGCACCAAGGGGGCCAGCGGCGCGGTTGTGGCCAGCGGTGCCACAAATTCAATCGGTGTAGCCGGGCCGGTGGCCACCACGCTTTGCATCTCGCCCTCGTTCAGCCGGTAAACCCCGCTTTCGGTCGCGGTAAAGCCCAACCGCCAGCGCCCTTCCGAAACCTGCGTAAAGCTCAAGGTCTGCGCTTCACCCGAGGGTGCTGTTACCGTCAGGTCACCGACCTCGCCATCCAGCATTTGCCGCTCGACCACCACATCCATGCCCCGCGCCGTGCCACGCAAAATGTTTTCTTCCAGCTCCGGTTCCTTCATCAGCCAATGCGCCAACCGCCGCAATAATTCGCGCTGCGGGCCGCCACCTTCAAAACCACGGCTCCACAGCCACGCCTGATCAGAAGCCAGCAGCGCCAGCCGCCCCTGCCCCACCCGTGAAAGCTGCAAAAGCGGGCGGTTATCCGGCCCTTCCATCACGGTATTGCCGGCCACCGGCGCCACCTCGACCAGCCGCATCCAGCGGCCCCAGCTCGGGTCTTCGCCGTCAATCCCCTGCCCCTCCAAGCCTTCGGTAACCGGGTGTCGCCGCCCCACGTCGGAAACCCGCGGCAAAAACCCTTCTTCCAGCACCCGCCCTGTGGGTGCCGCAGGCAAAATATCCCGCAGGGGCGAGCGATAAAGGCTTTCGGCGCTGGCAAAAGCCGGGCCGGAGGCAATAAGCACCGCCCCGCCACCCCGCACATAGGCGGCCACATTTTCAATATATATTTGCGGCAGCACCCCCTGCCGCCGGAAACGGTCAAAGATGATCAGGTCGAAATCGGTGATTTTTTCGGTAAAAAGCTCCTGCGTCGGAAAGGCGATCAGCGACATTTCCTCATAGGGCACGCCGTCCTGCTTTTCGGGCGAGCGCAGAATGGTGAAATGCACGAGGTCAACCGAGGCGTCGGCCTTCAGGAGGTTGCGCCAGGTGCGCTCCCCCGCATAGGGCTCGCCGGAAATCAGCAGCACCCGCAACCGGTCGCGCACCCCGTTGACGCTCAAAATCGTGCGGTTATTGAGGCCGGTCAGCTCGCCTTCCATCTCGGGGGTGCGGATTTCCAGCAGGTTGACCCCGGCATGGCTCACGCGCAGGTTCAGCGGCACATCGCGGTTGAGCGGCAGGTCGATGATCTGCTCATCGCCACCATCCACCGTCGCGATCACCCGGGCAACGGCATTTTCGTTTGGCACCGCACCCTTATCCTCTATGCGCAGCACCAAAGAAACATCTTCGCCGACAATGCCAAATGCCGGGGCCGAGGTTACCGTGATCGAGCGGTCCCAGTCGCTGGCCAAACCTGTGGTTAGCTGCTGCACCGGCGCGGCGGGGGAAAACGGGCTTTGCGCATCAGTGACCACGCCATCGGTGATCATAAACACCCCCGACAGCCGGTCTGCCGATATGGTGCCGGTGGCTTCGCGCAGGGCCGCCAGCAGCAAAGTGCCATCGCGGCCGGCATCGGCAACACGGCGAATGAGTATTTCGGGCGGGTTGGGCAAATTGGCCAATGCGGCCTGAAGCTCGGCCAATGCCGTCTGGCTTTGTGCTGGCCGCACCGTCAGGCTTTGCGAACTCGATTCATCGACGATGATCACCACCGCATCCGATTCCGGAATCCGGTTTTCCTCGCGCCATTGCGGGTTGGCCAGCGCCAGCCCCAGCGCCGCCAGCGCCACCGCGCGCAGCCACCAGCCGCGCAAGCCCCGCCATGCCGACAGCAGCAAAAGCGCCGCCGCCAGCGCGCCAAGCGCGGCCAGCAGCCAAAGCGGCAAAAACGGGTCAAAGATGATCGCGCTCACATTCATTGCCCCAGCCTTTCCAGCAGGGCCGGCACATGCACCTGATCAGATTTATAGTTGCCGGTCATCACATACATCAACAAATTAACCCCGAAGCGGTTGGCCAGCTCGCGCTGCCGCTCACCGCGCAGCCCCTGCCCCACCGGGTAAAGCGGCCTGCCCTGCGGGCTGAGCGCCCAGGCCGAGGCAAAATCATTCGCGCCGATCACAACCGGTGTTACCCCGTCATTCAGGTTGCGAAAGGGCGCCCCCTCGATGGTGGTCAAACGGCTCGGGGCTTCCACCCACAGGGTGCCCTTTTCCCAACGGCCGGGGAAAACCTCGAGCAGGTAAAAGCTGCGGGTCAGCACATGGTCAGGCTCGATCGGGGCCAGCGGCGGGATTTCAAGCTGCGCGGTCAGGCGTTGCAGCGCGTTGCCATTGATAGACCCGGCCCCGAGCTGGGCATCCCGCGTGTCAAACAAAATAAGCCCGCCATTGCGAAAATAGGTATTTACCTTGTTGACCGCAGCAGGCGAAAGCGGTGGTTGCTGGTCCGATACCGGCCAGTAAAGAAACGGGATCAGCGAAATATCGTCGCGCTCGATATCAATCGAGATCGGGTCCAGAGGCTCTATCGAGGTGCGCTGCGTCAGGGTGCGCGACAGGCCAAAAAGCCCGGTGCGGGAAATTTCGTCGATGCGGCTGTCGCCGGTCAGCACATAGGCAAGCACGGTGTTATTCGCGGCGAGCAGTGCACGGGCATCTTCCTGCGCCACACCCGGCTCGCCGCCACCGACCAGCAAAAGCACCAGTGCCACCTGCACACCGCCACTTAGCCGCCCCGAAATGAACAGCGAGGCCAGAATATCAAGCGATAGCAACAATAACGCCGCCAGCAAAAACGGCGGTTTTAGCGGGGTTTCGGGCTGGTTCTCGAAACCCTCGAATGCCACGCCCGCAGGCAAGCCAAAAAGCGGCACCGGCAGGGTTTCGGCGCGCAGCAGGTTCACCGCCACTTCGCGCTCAAAGCTCTGGTAATAGCCGGGCGGGGTGGCGGCATCACGCGGGCCAGTGGCCAGTACCTCGCCGGGCACCGCCACCGAAGGGTCGGCATCTGTCAGGGTGCCAAAACCATCCAGCGCGCGCACATTCAGCCAGTTTTGCCCCGCCAGTTCTTCCGCCGCCGCCGCGCCGCCGCGCGCACTTACCGATAGCCGCGTCAGCATATCAACAAACAGTTGCGATAGCGGCAGGTTTGACCATTCGGCATTGGCGGTAACGTGAAACAGCACAATCCGCCCCTCTCCGAGCCGCGCGGCAGAAACCAGCGGGGTGCCGTCTTCCAGCGCCGCCATCACCTTGCCGGAAAGGTCTGGCCCCGGCTGGGCCAGCACCTGCGCCGAAATTTCAACCTCGGCTGGTGGCAGCAATCCGGCAAAAGGGCTTTCATCGGGGAAGGGGCGCAGGGTTTTGGGGGTTGCCCATGTCATCGCGCCGCCAAGCTGGCGGCCACCGGCGCGCAGGCGCACCGGCAAAAGCGGGTCTTGCGCGCCAATACCGCTTGAGGCAGCAGCAAGCCGCGGCCCGGCAAAGCGCAGCAAGGTGCCGCCCGCTTCCACCCATGCCTGCACCCGCGTTGCTTCCTCGGAGGGCAATTCCGCGACATCGGCCAAAATCATCACATCCGGCACCGCCAGCAAAAGCTCGTCAAGCGTGCCCCGAATGACCTGCGACGAAGGCTCGAGCGCCTTTTTCAGGTAAAATAGCGGGTCGACCAGTTGCGGCCCTTCCTGGCTGTCTCGGGGGGTGTAGAGCGCCACTTTGCGGCGGATCAGCCCGCTATCGGCCAGCACCACCCCGCCGGCCGAGGTCCCCTCGGCCAGCGCAATGCGCTTGATCCGGTTGCGTAGCTCAAAGGGCATATCGAAGGCGGCGGTGGTGTCGGTTTCGCCCGCTGCAAAGCTGGCTTCGCTGCGCCAAAGCACCTGCTCCACGCCGTCGGGTGCCGGGCCAATAGCGAGCAGGGGCACCCTGCGCGCAGGCCCGCCCGCAACCCGATGCACGGGCGTGACCAGAATTTCGCCCTCAAGCCGGGCGGGTAAGAGTGACAGTGCAGGCTCAAGGCCGGTTACCACAGTCAGGCTGCCCTGTGCCTGCAGCGCGGAAGCCAATGGCGCTGCATCATTCATACCGTCAGAAAGCCAGATCGTATCAAAATCCGGTTGCGGATTATTGCCGAGCCATGCAGCAAAACCCGCGCGGTCGGGGGCATAGGGGGCGGGGGTAAGCGCGCTAATGATCGGGCTCAGGTCTTGGGCGGCCGTAAAGCCGAGGTCGGCTTCGGCGGGGGGTTGGTCGGTCAATAAATGCAGGGCCACAGGGCGCTTGGTGCTGGCCAGAATATCCTCGACCCTCGCAAGCCGGGCGCGCCAATCGGGTGCCGAGGCCCAGCCACCATCCATCAGCACCAAAAGCCGCCCCTCGCCCGCGAGCTGCCCACGCGGGTTCAGCACCGGCTCGGCAAAAGCAATGATGGCTGCGGCGAGGGCGGAAAGCCGCAACAGCAAAAGCCACCATGGTGTATGGTCGGGGGTGGATTCAGGGTCTTTCAGCCCGAGCAACAAGCGCACACCGGGAAAGCGGCGGCGCGAGGGCGCGGGCGGCACGGCCCGCAACAGCCACCATAAAAGCGGCAGCGCCAGCAAGCCAAGCAGAACGACGGGGCTCAGAAAACCGATCATCTATCAACCCCCAACACATTGAAAAGCCAAAGCAATGCCGCCTGTGGCGCTGTGCCGGTATTGTGGCGCAAATAATGCCAGCCGGCGCGGTGCGCCCAGCTTTTAAGCTGGTCGGCGCGGGCCTCGAGCCGCGCCTGATAGGCGTCTCGCAGCGCTTTGGCCCGGCGGGTTTCAAAATCTATCAACCCGCCCATGCTTTCAAAAATTATACGGCCATCAAACGGAAAGGCCTCCTCCGAAGGGTCCAGCACATGCACAAGGGCACCGTCGTTTCCGGCCTCGGCATGGGCATGCAATGCCGGAAATATATCGGCCTCATCCCCCATGAAATCGGAGATAAACACCCGGTGGCCGCCACGCACCCCTTTGGGCATTGGCAGCGCGCCGTAATCGGGGCGGGGCTCTTTTGCTGCCAGTGCCACCGCCATTTGCTGGAGTTTGCCCTGCCCGAACCCGGGCCGCGCGGCGGGGGTATCCAGCAGGCTCACCCGCTCTCCGGCGCGGCTCAGAAGGCTGGCGCAGGCCAGCGCCAGCACTTTGGCGCGGTCTCCCTTTGGCGGGTTTTTGGCGCTGTGATAGGCCATGGCTTTGGATGGATCGACCCAGAAACCCACGGTTTGGCTGGCCTCCCACTCGCGCTCGCGGATAAAAAGCGCATCACCCTGCGCCGAGCGCCGCCAGTCAATACTGGCAAGGTTATCGCCCGGCATCGCGTGCCGGTATTGCCAAAAGCTCTCACCACTCCCTGCCCGCCTGCGGCCATGGGCGCCCATCGCCACATTGGCGGCCAAACGCTCGGCATCAGCCAAAAGCGGTGGCAATGCGCCCGAAAGGGCGTCGGCCTCGGCCCGAAGCGATTGCGGGGTTTGGCTCACGCGGCGGCGCTCCGCCTGGCGGCGCGTGCGGTGAGATCAGTGATGACATCGTTGAGGCTGATACCCTCGGCCCGCGCCGCAAAACCAAGCGCCATGCGGTGCACCAAAACCGGCCGCGCCAAGGCCGACACATCATCGATAGAGGGGGCCAGCCGCCCTTCAAGCAAGGCCCGCGCCCGCGCCAAAAGCATCAGCGCTTGCGCCGCCCGCGGCCCCGGGCCCCACACAACCGCCTGGTTGACCAGATCTGTGGCACCCTCATCACCGGGGCGGGCCGAGCGCACGAGATCAAGGATCATATCCACCACCTGCTCACCCACCGGCATCCGCCGGATAAGATGCTGGGCCGCGATCAGGCTTCCGGCATCAAACACCGGCTCCAGCTCCGATTGTTCGGTGCCGGTGGTGGCCAGAATAATGGCGCGCTCGTTGTCATAACTCGGGTAATCAATGTCGATCTGCATCAAAAACCGGTCCAGCTGGGCTTCGGGCAGCGGGTAGGTGCCCTCCTGCTCCACCGGATTTTGGGTGGCAAGCACATGAAACGGCTCCGGCAGGTCAAAGCGCTGGCCGGCCACGGTTACGTGGTGTTCCTGCATGGCCTGCAACAAGGCAGACTGGGTGCGCGGGCTGGCGCGGTTTATTTCGTCGGCCATCATTAGCTGGCAAAACACCGGCCCTTTGATGAAGCGAAAGGCGCGGCTGCCATCATCGGCGGTTTCCAGCACCTCCGAGCCCAAAATATCCGAGGGCATCAAATCAGGCGTGAACTGCACCCGGCTGGACTGCAGGCCAAGCACGGTGCCAAGAGCTTCAACCAGCAAGGTTTTTGCCAGCCCCGGCACCCCGACAAGCAAGCCGTGGCCGCCGCAAAGCACGGTCATCAGGGCTTGGTCCACCACCTCGGTCTGGCCGATTACCCGCCGCGAAATCATCGCTTTGCTATTTTTCAATTGCGCACTCAGCGCGCGAATCTGATCAATGGAAGCTGTTTCTGACATTGTGAATTTCCCTATTATTTTTGCCAGTTTAACGCCCCTAGTGGATTCGTCTAGCAAAGCTGCTATCATTGAGCTGAAAAACTCCGACAATTGGCAAAAATAATGGACACATCCGATCAGAATTCCGTGAAGCCAAGCGCCGACAGCCTCGCCAGCGCCGCACAGGGCTTTGCCAAGCGCGGCCCGGCGCCGGTGCATTTGTGGAACCCCGATTACTGCGGCGCGCTCGATATGCGGATCGCCCGCGATGGCACCTGGTATTACCTTGGCTCTCCCATCGGGCGGCTACCGCTGGTGCGGCTGTTTTCTTCCATCCTCAAGCGCGAGGGCGATGACTACTTTCTGGTGACACCGGTGGAAAAGGTGGGGATAACGGTAGAAGACGTGCCCTTTATCGCGGTGGATTTCGAGCTGTCCGACGGGCCGGTCATTACCTTCACCACCCATGTCGGAGACACGGTCGCGCTTGGCCCCGAACACCCGCTGCGGCTGGCCTATAATGAAAAAGGAGAGCCCGCACCCTATGTGCTGGTGCGCAACAACCTCGAAGCACGGATCGACCGCAAGAGCTTTTATCGGCTGGTAGAAATTGCCAGCACCCATATGCTTGAGGGAAAACCCTGGCTTGGGGTTTGGTCCAACGGCGCTTTTTTTCCGTTCATTCCGGAATCCGAGCTTGCATGACCTCGGTATCGCGCCGCACCAGGCAAGCGGGCGCGTAATTTTCAGGTATCGCGGTCCGTGCCGCAATACGCCCTGTTATCCCGCGCAAGCGGCGCCTGAAAACACATATCATGTTGTGGATAATTGGAGCGGGCGATGAGATTCGAACTCACGACATCTTCGTTGGCAACGAAGTGCTCTACCACTGAGCTACGCCCGCTTCGTGTGGCTGATATATAGAGATTCCCGATGGGGCTGCAAGCCTAAATTTGGGTGTTCCGAGAATTATTTTACATCGGTGCTAAAACCGGCCGGATATCGGCAATTCCGGTTTTCATGGCCCGTCAAAGGCGGGTCGCTGGCCTAATTTTTGGCCTTTTACCCGGCGCGTGCGGTGTATCGGCGGTTTTGGCACCATTGCACCGTGACCGGCAGCGCGGGGTGCGATAGCTTCGGGTGCCGTGTTTCAGGCTTGCTCCGGGGGCTGGTCCGGCAGCGCCTCCCGGCAGTTTTCCACCTCGTCCAGCGCCAGTTGAAAATCCTCTGTATGGGCAATTATCGCTTTGTCCAGCAATACCAGCCCATAGGCGCCGGGCTCGGGGGTGGATTGGGAGATATGCAGGTTTTCCAGAAAAAGCGGGGTTTGGATATTGGGGCTTTTGAAGGTGGAAAAACTATAGCCGCGGGCATTGCCGGAAACCGTGCGATGCAAGTGGCCGGTGAATATATGCGCGACATTTCGGTGGCTATCCAGCAGGTCAAAAAACGCATCCTCGTTGCGCAGGCGAATATCATCCATGCCGGACAAGCCGCTGACCCAGGCCGGATGGTGCATGAAAATTACCGCACGCCCTGGGCTGGTGCGCAGGGTGTCATCAAGCCATTTCAGGCGGTTGGCGCAAAGATACCCTTGGTGGTAATCATTGCGGTAGGGCGGGCCGTCCAGCGTGTCGAGCGTGATAAGGCGGGTATCGTCAAGATCAATGAATCGCTGTAGATGGCCGCTTTGCGTGACCGGTACATCCGGAAAAACCGCGCGCAGATTGTCGCGATTATCATGGTTGCCGCACATCAGGGTAACCGGGGTTTTTAGCCCGTCAAGCGCCTCTGCAAGCGCTTCATATTCGCTCGCTTTACCCGAGTTGGTGAGGTCTCCCATCAGCACAATATGCGGCGCGTCGGGATAATTGCGCAAGCCGTGGGCGAGCGCTTCCGAAAAGCGGGCGGCGGGGTTGATCCCGAGGATGGTTTCGCCATGGTTGCGAAAGTGGAGATCGGTGAATACGAGGATTTTTTGCATGGCCAAACCGCTGTTGAAAATATACCCGAATGTTCAGCACTAATTTTGCGGCCCGGCAAGCCAAATTTGCGCAGCACGCCCGGTTTCGGCAGATGCGTGCCGATATTGCCCTGCCCAAAAGATCGGGTGCGAAAGCCGAGCCGAAGGCGAGGCCGGGCCCAACGGGAGGGGCGATTTGCTTGCAAATCATGGCCCGACGGGCGGGAGAACCGGCTTGACCCGGCAGAGTGGCCAAAGGGTGCGCCACGACTTCGGGGCGGGCAAGCCCACCCGCTCAGCCACGGCGTGGTTTTCAGCCAGCTGAAAACCGGTTGCCGCCGGCGGTGGCCTCGCTATGCTCGGCAGGGGCGGTTGCCTGAAGCCTACTCAAACTCGACCAGCAGATCCTTGGCATCTACCTGTGCACCAGCGGTAACGTGCGCGGCTTTTACGGTGCCGTCAGCCTCGGCATGAATGCCGGTTTCCATTTTCATGGCTTCAATGGTCATCAACAAATCGCCCTCCTTCACCTTTTGCCCCGCGGCAATGGCGATGGTGGCAATCAGCCCCGGCATTGGCGCGCCGATATGTTTGGCATTGCCCTGCTCGGCCTTGGGGCGCTTGGCGGTGGAGGCGGCGACTTTGCGATTGGCAACCCGCACCACGCGCGGCTGGCCGTTGAGCTCGAAAAACACCTTGGCGTCACCATCCTCATTGGTTTCGCCCACCGCTTGCAGGCGGATTTCCAGGGTTTTGCCGGGGTCGATTTCGGCGCTTATCTCCTCGCCCGGTTCCATGCCGTAAAAAAAGGTTTTGGTTGGCAGGCTACGCACAGGGCCATAAAGGCGGTGGCGGCCCATATAATCCAGATACACTTTCGGATACATCAAATATCCGCAGAGGTCTTCATCATCGACAGTGAAGCCTTCGAGCTGGGCAGAAACCTCGGCGCGAATGCTTTCGAGATCAGCGGCGGGCAGGCGTAGGCCGGGGCGCTCACTATCGGGTTTTTCGCCCTTCAGCACCTTGGCAAGCAAAGCCGCGGGGAAGCCGCCCGGCGGCTGGCCAAGATTGCCGCGCATCATATCGATCACGCTATCGGGAAAAGAAACATCAACCGCCGGGTCTTCGACCTCGGCACGGCTCAGGCCCTGGCTGACCATCATCAGCGCCATATCACCCACCACTTTGCTGGAGGGGGTCACCTTCACGATATCGCCAAACATTTGGTTGACGTCGGCATAGGCCTGCGCCACTTCGTGCCAGCGCTCTTCCAGCCCCAGGCTGCGCGCCTGCGCCTTGAGGTTGGTAAACTGGCCGCCCGGCATTTCGTGCAGGTAAACCTCCGAAGCCGGGGCCATGAGGCCGC
>Ga0316205_10004639_pt1 | contig 11871 bp, 9 predicted proteins | sample 3monthpyrite_MG_FD_204941 | JGI IMG/M metagenome (GOLD analysis project Ga0316205, IMG submission 204941) | Microbial mat bacterial communities from mineral coupon in-situ incubated in ocean water Damariscotta River, Maine, United States -... | ecosystem: Environmental > Aquatic > Marine >... | reverse complement strand
CGCCCCGATGCCGATCCCGTGGTCCTGACGCCGCTCATGGAATCCGAGATGGTGGCGGCGATGACCTGGGTCGATGAGATCGTAACCTGGGAGGATATGGGCAACAATCACTGGTCCAACCTGTTGCCGGGGCTTTTGGGGGGAGCGCAGAGCGTGGGTGTCGAAAAGGGGTCGACCCCCGCGATCCTGCGCAATTGGTTCGATGCGCAGATGCCCGATACCGATCTGCGCGATATTTCGCCCCTGTTGGCGGCGATGCGGATGATCAAATCGCCCGCCGAGATCGCGGTGATGCGGCAGGCGGGCGTGGTGGCGGGCGCGATGATGGGGGCGGCGCATCAGGCGCTGTCCGAGGGTGCGCCGGAATATGAGGCGGCGCTGGCGGTTATCGCGGCGGGCACCCGCGCGGCGGCGGGGTTTTTGACGGCGCGCGGGTGGGAGGCCTTCGTTTCGCCGATGATCCACGGGCTTCAGGTGATGCAATCGGGGTCCGACACCTCGATGGTGCACCGGCGCGCCAGCGTGAAACTGCTGCAGGCGGGCGACCCGGTCTATTTCTGTTTCTGCAACATGGCGCAGTTCAAGCTTTATAAACTGGGATTTGACCGGATGTTTTTCATCGGCCACGCCAGCGATGCGGCGGCCCGGGTGCAGGAGGCCGCGATTGCCGCGCAACAGGCCGCGATTGCCGCGATCCGCCCCGGTGTGACGGCGCAGTCGGTGGCCGAAGCCGCCGACGAGGTCTATCGCGCGCGTGGTTTTCAGACCGGGTATCGCACCGGGCGCTCCATCGGGATGAGCTATCTGGAGGCCCCTGAACTAAAGCCAGGTGATTTGACCAAACTGCAACCGGGAATGACATTTGCCGTCGACGGCGGCATTTCGCTGGATGGGCAATGCGGCGGACGGATCGGGGATTCGGTGGTTGTGACGGATGCAGGCTGTGACTTCCTGACAGAATACCCGCGCGAATTGCTGATCGCGGGTTAGGCCCAATTGCGCCCAACGGCGCGGCCTATGGGGCGATGGGATCACCGCTCAACGCCTCCAGATCCCGCAACAGCGCGGCGGCTGCGGCACCGTCAAGCGGCTCCGGGCCGATATGATACCACCGCCCGCGCCCGTCGCGGCTTACGCCGATGGCAACGGGCTCTTTGCGGCACTGCCCCGTAAGGCCCGACCCGGCCCTCATGACACGGACTTCCACGCGGCACGCCACCTGTAGGCTGAACCCGCAGTTGGTCAGTGGAGGGTCGAGCCGGAGCGTCATTTCGGCCAAATCACGGCCCTCCACAATAGCCCAAGAGTGGGGGAGGCCAACCGGATGATCTGGAAATGCACGGCCAGCTCTATCTCGCCTTCCAGACAGCGACGGTTGAAATCCGGCGTGCAGGTCAGGTCGATCCGCTCCGTCGGAAGGGCATAGATAACCGGGCAAAGCTGGCCGAACACGCGACCGGTTTCCGCCGGGTCGGAGAACCCGAAACGCCCCTTGGCATGCAGCAGATCCAGATGGATGCCGGACAGCGTATCGGCAATCAGTCCCGGAACGTTGGTCAGCAGTCGCGGCAGGCTTTGGCGCAGCCGCGCGGAAAACCAGCCTCGGGTTCGTTTTTTCCTTTTCGACAGCACCTTTGCCGGTCGCGCGGCCGGTTCCTTTCGGTCCGACCTGCCGCCCGGTGTCAGCGTGAACAGCGGCGGCAAGCCCGCGCTAAGGAGGCGCAGCTGCAGTCGCATCGCAGGCGTGCCGCCTGATTGCGCCGTCACGTTCAGATGGATCGGAACGATGACGATCACGATCAGGACCGCCAACAAACCGGCCAGAAGCCACAGCAGCACCGCAACCGCCAATCCCATCGGATCAGCCGCCGCTTGCCTTTTCGGTGATCGACGTGATCGCCTTTGAGGTGGTTTCGGCGACCATCTCGGCAATATCCGAGACCGCGCCCTTCACCGCCTCGACCCGCGCGCCTTCTGCGTCAATGATGATCGCGCCAAGCGGCCTGATGCCGCCACCGGCACCGGTGCCGCCCCTGTCGCCCGATTTGCCGCCCGATGTGCCGCCAGCACCGAAGCCGAAACCAAAACTGACAATCGGAATGATGGTGGCCCCATCCTTTTCGATCGGATCCCCCAACACGTTCTTTGCATTCAACAGGCGGTCAAGTTCTTCGACCGTGCCTTTGAGAAGTCTTTCAACGTCTTCCACACTCTCTCTCCACACTTGGTTTATTGGCGATGCGAGTATGATGGCGCGTATGGGCTGCCGCATTGACGTGAGTTAACGTTGCGCGTCGAAAGAAAAAGCCCCGGCAGATTACCGCCGGGGCCATGTGGTTCAGGTTTTATCCGCGATCAGAGATCGGGGTAAACCGGGAAGCGGGCACACATATCCGCGACCTCGGATTTGACCTTTTCTTCAACCGCGCCATTGCCGTCTTCGCCATTTGCCGCCAGCCCGTCGACCACTTCGATGATCCAATCGGCGATCTGGCGGAACTCGGCCTCGCCAAAGCCGCGCGTGGTGCCGGCAGGCGAGCCAAGCCGGATGCCGCTGGTGATGGTGGGCTTTTCGGGGTCAAACGGCACGCCGTTCTTGTTGGTCGTGATATGGGCCCGGCCAAGCGCCTTTTCGGTGGCGTTGCCCTTGACCCCCTTGGGCCGCAGATCGACCAGAACGACATGGGTATCGGTGCCATGGGTGACCGTATCGAGCCCGCCCTTGATCAACTGATCCGACAGCGCCTGCGCATTGGTGATGACCTGCGCGATATAATCCTTGAAATCGGGGCGCAGCGCCTCACCGAACGCCACTGCCTTGGCGGCGATCACATGCATCAGCGGCCCACCCTGAATGCCGGGGAAGATGGCCGAGTTCACCTTTTTGGCGATGGCCTCATCATTGGTCAGGATCATACCGCCACGTGGCCCGCGCAGGGTCTTGTGGGTCGTCGTGGTCGCGACATGGGCATGCGGGAAGGGCGAGGGATGCAGACCCGCCGCCACCAGACCGGCGAAATGCGCCATGTCGACATGCAGGTATGCCCCGACCATGTCGGCAATCTCGCGCATCCGGGCGAAATCGATCTGGCGCGGAATGGCCGAGCCGCCCGCGATGATCAGTTTCGGCTGGTGTTCTTTGGCCAGCGCCTCGACCTGATCGTAGTCCAGCATGTTGTCCTGCTTGCGCACACCGTATTGCACCGCGTTGAACCATTTGCCCGACTGGTTGGGCCGCGCGCCATGGGTCAGGTGACCGCCAGCATCCAGGCTCATGCCCAGGATGGTGTCGCCGGGTTGGATCAGCGCCTGAAACACGCCCTGATTGGCTTGCGACCCGGAATTGGGCTGCACATTGGCAAAGCCACAATCAAAAAGCTGGCAGGCCCGTTCAATCGCCAGGTTCTCCGCGATATCGACATATTGGCAACCACCGTAATAGCGCCGCCCAGGGTAGCCTTCGGCGTATTTGTTGGTCATCACCGAGCCCTGCGCGGCCATCACTGCGCTCGAAACAATGTTTTCGGAGGCGATCAGTTCGATCTCGTCGCGCTGACGGCCAAGCTCGGAGCGGATGGCGGAAAAGATCTCGGGGTCGCGTGTTTCAAGCGGTTCGGTAAAGAAACCGGTGGAAATTTGGGCTGCGGTCATGGCCTGTCTCCCTGATGAACGGGCGGAAAATGCTGAAACCGCGTCTAACCAACGAAAGCCATTTGCGAAAGACCGGAAAACGCCCCTTTGGTGCCGTGATGCGCCGTTTCATCGGATTTGCGAGGTGCATTATTCCCGGATTCGGGGATTGAGTTTCCGATCGCGGCAGGTGAACACTGTTATTCCCGAAAGCCGAGAAGCCATGCCCGCTGCGCGCAATATAAGTTTTCTGGCCTCCGATGCCCCGATTGCCGCCGCCGCACAGGCCCGGCTGGCGGCGCGCTATGGCCATTTCCCCCCCGAAGAGGCCGATGTGATCGTGGCCCTTGGCGGCGATGGGTTCATGTTGTCCACACTGCACGGCACCCAGAATATTGAAGCCCCGGTTTATGGCATGAACCGCGGCACGGTCGGATTTTTGATGAATGAATATGGCGAGGATGACCTGATTGCCCGGCTGGAAGCGGCCGAAGAGGCGGTGATCAACCCACTGCGCATGGTCGCCACCGGTCAGGATGGCACCGTCACCGAAGCGCTGGCCATCAATGAGGTCAGCCTGCTGCGGGCCGGGCCGCAGGCGGCATGGCTCAAGATCCTGATCGACGGGCGCACGCGGATGGAGGAACTGGTCTGCGATGGCGCGCTGGTATCCACCCCGGCCGGATCAACCGCCTATAACTATTCGGCGCACGGGCCGATCCTGCCCATAGGCGCGGATGTCTTGGCCCTGACGGCGATGGCGGCGTTCCGGCCGCGGCGCTGGCGCGGCGCGCTGTTGCCCAAGACCGCCGTGGTGCGGTTCGAGGTGATGGATGCCGAAAAGCGGCCCGTAATGGCCGATGCCGACAGCCGGTCGGTTCAGAATGTAACATCGGTCGAGATCCGGTCAGAACCCGAGATCGCGCATCGCATCCTGTTTGACCCGGGTCACGGGCTGGAGGAACGGCTGATCAGCGAGCAATTCGTATGATGCCGCGACGTTGCACCGCGTTTGGGTTGGCTGTAGAAATAGTTTAACGCTAAACTATCAAGCTTCAGGGAGGGTCGGGAATGGAAGAGGACAAACGGATTTCGTTGCGCCAGAGCGCGCTGGACTATCATGAATTCCCCAAACCCGGCAAGCTGGAGATCCGGGCCACCAAGCCGATGGCCAATGGCCGCGATCTGGCCCGCGCCTACAGCCCCGGCGTGGCCGAGGCCTGTGTCGAGATTGCTGCAAATCCAAGCGATGCGGCCCGCTACACCGCGCGCGGCAACCTGGTGGCGGTTGTCACCAATGGCTCGGCCGTTCTGGGCCTGGGCAATATCGGCGCGCTGGCCTCCAAGCCGGTGATGGAGGGCAAGGCGGTCCTGTTCAAGAAATTCGCCAATATCGACTGTTTCGATATCGAGGTGAACGAAAGCGATCCCGAAAAGCTGGCCGATATCGTTTGCGCGCTTGAGCCGACCTTTGGCGCGATCAATCTGGAGGACATCAAGGCCCCCGATTGTTTTATCGTTGAACAAATTTGCCGGGAGCGCATGGGCATCCCGGTCTTTCACGACGATCAGCATGGCACGGCCATCGTTGTCGGGGCGGCTGCGATGAACGCGCTGCATGTCGCGGGCAAGGCGTTTGACAAGATCAAGGTGGTCTCGACCGGGGGCGGGGCCGCCGGTATCGCCTGTCTCAACATGTTGCTGAAACTGGGCGTGCGCCGCGAAAACGTCTGGCTGTGCGATATTCACGGGCTGGTCTATGAGGGTCGGGTCGAGGATATGAACCCGCAAAAAGCGGCCTTCGCGCAGGCCAGCGATTTGCGGACACTGGATGATGTGATTGACGACGCGGACCTGTTTCTGGGTCTCTCCGGTCCGGGGGTACTAAAGCCCGAAATGGTCGCGAAAATGACGCCGCGGCCCATCGTGTTCGCGCTGGCCAACCCGACGCCCGAGATCCTGCCCGATGAGGTGCGCAGCGTCGCCCCCGATGCCATCATCGCCACGGGCCGCAGCGATTTTCCCAATCAGGTCAATAACGTGCTGTGTTTTCCGTTTATCTTCCGCGGGGCATTGGATGTTGGCGCGACCGAGATCAACGACGCCATGCAGATCGGATGTGTCGAAGGCATCGCGGCCCTGGCGCGGCAGACCACCAGCGCCGAGGCCGCCGCCGCCTATCAGGGTGAGCAGCTGACCTTCGGGGCTGATTATCTGATCCCGAAGCCGTTTGATCCGCGCCTCATTGGCGTGGTTGCCAGCGCCGTGGCCAAATCCGCCATCGAAAGCGGTGTGGCGACGCGCCCGCTGGAGGATTTTCAGGCCTATCGGGACAAGCTGGATCAATCGGTCTATCGCTCCGCCCTGATCATGCGGCCGGTGTTCGAGGCCGCCGCCACGACAAGCCGCAAAATCGTTTTTGCCGAAGGCGAGGATGAGCGCGTGCTGCGCGCCGCTCAGGCCATTTTGGAAGAGATGACCGATATCCCGACCCTGATCGGGCGCCCGGAAGTGGTTTTGCGCCGGATCGAACGGGCCGGGCTCAAGATCAAGCCCGACCGGGATTTCCAGCTGATCAATCCCGAAAGCGACGCCCGCTATCGTGATTATTGGCAGGGGTATCTGGAACGGATGCAGCGCCGGGGCGTGACGCCGGATCTGGCCCGCGCGATCATGCGCACCAACACCACCGCCATCGGGGCCGTCGCGGTTTGTAACGGCGATGCCGACAGCCTGATCTGTGGCACCTTCGGGCAATATCTGTGGCACCTGAATTATGTGCAGCAACTGCTTGGCGATGACGGGCTGCACCCTGTGGGCGCGCTCAGCCTGATGATCATGGAGGATGGCCCCCTTTTTGTGGCCGATACGCATATTCATGCTGTGCCGACGCCGCAGCAACTGGTCGAAACCGTGGTGGCGACCGCGCGTCACATCCGGCGATTTGGGGTGGAGCCCATGCTGGCGCTCTGTTCGGGCTCACAATTCGGAAATCTCGACAGTGACAGCGGCCGCCGGATGCGCGCGGCGCTGGATATCCTCGATGGGATGGGGCTGGATTTTGTCTATGAAGGCGAAATGCACACCGATGCGGCGCTGGATGTTGACCTGCGTGAACGGATCTATCCCGGCTCGCGTCTGGAGGGTGTGGCCAACGGTCTGATCTTTTCCTCGACCGATGCGGCGGGGGCGGCGCGCAACATCCTCAAGATCAAGGCGCGCGGGCTGGAAGTTGGTCCGATCCTGATGGGAATGGGCAACAAGGCGCATATCGTGACGCCTTCGATCACGGCGCGGGGACTTTTGAACATGACGGCGCTGGCGGGCACGCCGGTGCATCACTACAGTTGATCCAGGGTTGCCGGAGGATTCGTTGGGTTTGCAGGCGAACATTGCCGGGATTTGCAAACTCGGGTGATATATTCAGCTTGGCGATGGAATCTCGTCTAATTTGCAAAATTTGCAAACGATATCGGCGGATTTCTGCAAATAAATTGCGCCATTCTGTCCCGATTTCCGTGTTGCAGCTTGCCGCATGGCGGGCGGCTGCCTAACAGGGACAGCAATCGCATCGGGGAGGGATACCATGGGCTATCACGAGCAATACCGCCAGGCGAAACAGGACCCGGACGGGTTCTGGATGGCGGCGGCGGAGGCAATTGACTGGAGCCGCGCGCCTTCCAAGGCGCTCTTTGCCGACAACGCGCCGCTCTATGAGTGGTTCGCCGATGGCATGGTGAATACCTGCTGGAACGCGGTCGACCGCCATGTCGAGGCAGGCCATGGCGACCGCGTGGCGATTATCCATGACAGCCCGATTACCCATTCAACGCATGAAATCACCTATGCCGAATTGCAGACCCGGGTGGCCAGCCTGGCCGGGGCGCTGCGCGCCAAGGGCGTCGAAAAGGGCGACCGGGTCATCATCTATATGCCGATGGTGCCAGAAGCGCTGGAGGCCATGCTGGCCTGCGCCCGGTTGGGGGCGGTTCATTCGGTTGTGTTCGGCGGCTTCGCGGCCAATGAACTGGCGGTGCGGATCGACGATTGCCAACCGAAATGCATCATCGCATCCTCCTGCGGGTTGGAGCCGGGCCGCGTGGTCCACTACAAACCGCTCTTGGACGGGGCCATCGAGATGGCCGACCACAAGCCTGACTTCTGCGTGATTTTCCAGCGTGAGCAAGAGGTTGCGCATCTGGAAGAAGGCCGCGATGTCGATTGGCATGCGTTCCAATATGGCGTCACCCCTGCCGAATGCGTTCCGGTCGCGGGCAATCATCCCGCCTATATCCTTTATACCTCCGGCACCACCGGCGCGCCCAAGGGCGTCATCCGCCACACCGGCGGGCATCTGGTGGCGCTGAACTGGTCGATGCGAAACCTGTACGACATGAACCCCGGCGAGGTGTTCTGGGCGGCCTCCGATGTCGGGTGGGTCGTGGGGCACAGCTATATCTGCTACGCGCCGCTGGTTTTTGGCTGCACCACCATCGTTTTTGAGGGCAAGCCCGTGGGCACGCCCGATGCCGGCACTTTCTGGCGGGTGATTCAGGACCACAAGGTCAAATGCCTCTTTACCGCGCCCACGGCGTTCCGCGCCATCAAGCGCGACGATCCGCAGGGCGCGCTGGTGGGCGATTATGATCTCAGCAGCCTGGACTCGCTGTTTCTGGCCGGTGAACGGGCCGATCCCGACACCATCGAATGGGCACAGGACAAACTGGGCGTGCCGGTGATCGATCACTGGTGGCAGACCGAAACCGGGTGGGCCATTGCGGGCAACCCGTTGGGGATCGAGGCCTTGCCGGTCAAGGTCGGATCGCCCTCGGTGCCGATGCCGGGCTATGACGTGCGCATTCTGGACGAAGGCGGTCATGAGGTGAAGCGCGGCGAGTTGGGCGCGATTGCCATTGCATTGCCGCTGCCGCCGGGCACGCTGCCGACGCTGTGGAATGCGGAAGGTCGGTTCCGCAAATCCTATCTCGAACATTTCCCGGGCTTCTATGAAACAGGCGATGCGGGCTTCATGGATGAGGATGGCTATCTTTATATCATGGCGCGCACCGATGACGTGATCAACGTCGCGGGCCACCGCCTGTCGACCGGCGCGATGGAGGAGGTTCTGGCCGGCCACCCGGATGTCGCGGAATGCGCCGTGATCGGCGTGGCGGACAAGCTCAAGGGCCAGATGCCGATGGGGTTCTTGTGCCTCAATGCGGGCACCCAGAGGGCCAGCGAGGATATTGTCGCCGATTGCGTGAAACTGGTGCGCGAAAAGATCGGTCCGGTGGCGGCCTTCAAGCTGGCTACGGTGGTGCAGCGCCTGCCCAAAACCCGGTCGGGCAAGATCCTGCGCGCCACGATGGTCAAGATCGCCGATGGCGAGGAGTTCAAGATGCCCGCAACTATCGACGATCCGCTCATACTGGACGAGATCGCCGAGGCGCTGACGGATCTTGGCTACCCGAAATAACCATGATCGCCCCGCGGCGCTTGTGTCGCGGCACCAGTGCTTTACGCTGATGCCGGGACAGGGCAGAGGGCAGGGCGGCGCAGCATGAATGCAGATGAAAACCGGGATGAGGCAGAGGCCCGGGCCGACAGGCTTGCGGGTGCTGCGGTGCAGGCCTCGCTCAGGCTTTACAACCACGATATTCGCGCCGCGGTTTCAGATGTTATTGGCGGTTTGCGCCTGATTGACCGGGACCGTCTGAACCCCGACATTCAGGTGCAGTTGGAACGGGTTAAGATCGCGGGCGAAACTTTGGCCGAGCTTGTCGATGCGGCGGTCCTGTCGCTGGATGGTGAGACCGACAAGGACGCAACCGACCACAGTTTTGAGTTTCGGAGTTTTCTGGCCGGTCTGGAAATGCGCTGGTCGGGGCGGGCGCGCGAACAGGGCTTGGCATTTCGCTTGGAGGTGGACAGGCGGGCACCGGAACGGGTGTGCGTGTCGCGGATCAAGCTGGACCGAATTCTTGGCAACCTTATCGCCAACGCGCTGAAATTCACCGATCACGGCCGGGTCGCGCTGCGGGTCGATATGGTCGATGACGGCTTGCGGTTTTGCGTGATGGACCAGGGACAGGGGTTTTCCGACACGGCGCTGGAACGGCTGTTTACCCCGGATGGCCGGCCGCAGGGTGCCACCCGGCCCGGCACCGGATTGGGTCTGCATATCTCCAAGGAACTGGCCAACAGCCTGGGGGCGGAGTTGAACGTGACCAACGCGCCGGGTCAGGGGGCCAGCGTCACGCTGATCTTGCCGCGCGACCGGTGGCAAAGCACCGAACGCCCGCGCGATCTGCCCGATCTGTCCGGCCTGTCGGTGCTGGTGGCCGAAGACAACGTGACCAACCAGATCCTGGTGCGCCAGATGCTGGAACGAATGGGGGCCCGGATGGACCTGGCCCGCGACGGCGTTGAGGCGTTTCAGGCCCTGAGCACGCGGCGCTATGATCTGGCCCTGCTCGATATCGAAATGCCGCACATGACCGGGATCGAAGTCATGCGGAAATTGCGCGACCGGGGCGGTATAGATACGCCGTTGGTGGCGCTGACGGCTTATATCCTGCGCGACAACCGCGAGGCGATATATGCCGCCGGGGCCGATGGCGTGATTGCCAAGCCGATCCGGTCGGTCGCGGGTTTTGGGGAGGCGATCCGGCGCCATGTCGATCGCTCGACCCTGGCCGCTAATGCCACCTTGATTGCGGTCGAGGATACGTCGCAATCGATCGGTGAAATGGACCGCAATCGGTTCGAGGCGTTGCTGCAGGCCGCGGGCCCCGAGGGCCGGGTCGAATTTCTGACCCATCTTTTACAGGATCTGCGGTCGGTGGCGCGTATTCTGGCCGGCGCTATCGCCGATCGGGGTGCCGATGAGGTGCGCGCACAGACGCATATCCTGATTTCGCTGGCCGGGGCTGTTGGCGCGGACCGACTACAGGAGCTGGCGGAATCGCTGAATGCCACCGCACATCGTGGCCGGCTGGCCGAGGCTCCGGTGCTGGCTGAAACCTGCCTGCATGCGCTTGACGTTTTGATCGGGCAGGTCGAAAAACGCGGGCAGCGCGAGGGGTGAGGCCCTTGCAACCGCTCAGACCAAGGCCCACACTGGCGCGGTCCGCCATAGAAAGGGACCATTCATGTCGCTTGTCGATGCCGCCGCTTTGGTGCGCGAAAAAGCCTATGCGCCCTATTCGAATTTTCAGGTCGGGGCCGCGATCCGCAGTGTCGAGGGCAACCTGCATCTGGGCTGCAATGTCGAGAATGTGGCCTATCCCGAAGGCACCTGCGCCGAGGCCGGGGCCATTGCCGCGATGATCGCGGCGGGCGATTCACGGATCGCGGAGGTCGCAGTGATCGCGGGCAGCCCGACGCCGGTGCCGCCCTGTGGTGGGTGCCGACAGAAACTGTCGGAATTCGCCGATGGCGAAGTGCCTGTCACGCTGGCCACGACAACGGGTCTGACCGTCCGGACCACGGTGGCCGGTCTGCTGCCTGGGGCCTTTGACGCGGGCCATATGGAGGGAAGCTGAGCCGATGGATGCGCGTGAGATACTGGCCCGGCTGCGCGACAGTCAGGGGTTGAGCCCCGAGCAATATCAATGGTTTGCGCAAGGCCTGGCCGATGGCACCGTGTCCGATGCGCAGGCCGGGGCCTTTGCCATGGCGATCTTTACCCGTGCCATTGGCCGCGAGGGCCGCGTGCATCTGACCCACGCCATGCGCGATACCGGGCAGGTGTTGCAATGGGACGTTCCCGGCCCGGTTCTGGACAAGCATTCCACCGGCGGTGTCGGCGATACCGTGTCGCTGCCACTGGCCCCGGCGCTGGCGGCCTGCGGGGCCTATGTTCCGATGCTGTCGGGGCGCGGGCTTGGCCATACCGGCGGCACGCTGGACAAGATGGAGGCGATCCCTGGCTACCGCGCCATTGTTGACAATGAGGAGCTGTCGCGCGTGGTGCGTGAGGTTGGTTGCGCCATCGTAGGCGCTTCGGGTCAGATCGCGCCTGCCGACAAACGCCTTTACGGCGTGCGTGACGTGACCTCGACCGTCGAAAGCATCGACCTGATCACGGCTTCGATCCTGTCCAAGAAACTGTCCGAAGGATTGGATGGTCTGGTGCTCGATGTAAAGACCGGATCGGGGGCCTTCATGGCCGATCCCGCCGACGCGCTGGCGCTGGCCGGGTCGCTGGTGGAAACGGCGCAGGGCGCAGGGTGCAAATGC
>Ga0316205_10004633_pt1 | contig 11882 bp, 8 predicted proteins | sample 3monthpyrite_MG_FD_204941 | JGI IMG/M metagenome (GOLD analysis project Ga0316205, IMG submission 204941) | Microbial mat bacterial communities from mineral coupon in-situ incubated in ocean water Damariscotta River, Maine, United States -... | ecosystem: Environmental > Aquatic > Marine >... | reverse complement strand
CAGAGGTAGATTCTAAAGTCAGTTTAGGCGGACCTGTTGATACCTCCAATCTGTTTTACATTCACTCATTTGGAGATGAAATCCCGAATAGTATTCCCTGCTCAAAAGATCTTTTTATTGGTGGAGATTTCAAGCGATTGAAGGAACTTCTTCAAGCTGATAATGAAAACACCAAAAAAGTACGTTTTTTCATCGGTTATTCTGGATGGAATAAAAGTCAGCTAACCCATGAATTGAAGGAAAAATCGTGGTTGGTTCTGAACGGTATTTCCAAAGGGCAAATTCTCGACACATCAAATGATGACATTTGGAAAGACACAATGGAGAAACTCGGTGGAAAATTCAAGGTCATGTCAAAATTCCCAATCAACCCGTCTGACAATTAATTCAATAAAGTGCAAATGAAGAACCATATCACTACGATTCTTTTCTTTGCCATACTTCTGTCCATCAGCTTAGCAGCATGTACAGAGACTAAAGACAATCAGGAATCACAAGAAGGAATACAAGAAAACCAAAGTATTCAAGAAGAAACCCCAGCGATTGACCAAGACACAAACAAGGTAGCATCCACAACGGAAGCTCCAGCTGAATTTATCCAAGAAAGTGATGGGCTGGAATATGCGGTAATGGAACTATACCTTAAGAAATACCTTTCTGGAGAACTGACATCTGTTCGAGACGGAATGAGTCAAACCATGAAGCCAAAGGAACATCTTGTTCATCTGGATCCTACTCTTCTTTCAGGAAATGATATGGGATTCTTTCTTGGGAAAAACCCCGAATTCTTGGTGAAACCTGACAAAGCCGTTACAGCTATTGACAACACTCTAGTATCAAATAAGCGCATTAGTCTAAAAGGATTTGAACGCACCAAAGGGCTTGACTTCCTGAAAAATAAAGAAAACTACAACAATGGAGATTTACTCTTAATGGTTTCCAGAACGTTTTATTTCAAAGGAGCCTATTTTGTTCATGTTTGGGAATTCAGCACAGCCAAAAGTATCTACCACTACCGGCGACTCACCTTTAAATTCGACGCCGAACAAAAGCTTATCGATCAAGGCTTCATTAATCATTATCAAAAAGGATATTCAGGTGCGGCGCAATTCCTGAAAAACATTGACAAAAGCATTGAACTCCCCGAAGATGCGGAGTTACAGTTTTAAACCTTCATTCACATGTGTTGATAACCTCCGTCAGGAATCAACAATTGTAGACTAATAAGCCAAATCTATTGTTTATTTTTACGCTAATCAACGATATTATTAATGAGTGTATCAGCCCCGTTAGCAGAACGAATGCGCCCAAAATCCCTGGATCAATACAAGGGACAAGATCACTTATTAAAACAAGGAGCATCACTAAGGCGTTCACTTGATTCAGGCTTAATTCCCTCAATGATTTTTTGGGGACCACCGGGCGTTGGAAAAACAACGTTGGCTCATTTGATTGCACAGCATTTAAAACGCCCATTTCACACTTTATCAGCTATTTCATCAGGTGTAAAGGACGTTCGTGAAGTCATCCATAAAGTTGAATCTGCGGGAATGTTTCAGCAACAGGGAACTTTATTATTTATCGATGAAATCCACCGTTTTTCTAAAGCACAGCAGGATTCATTGCTTGGTGCAGTTGAAAAAGGGGTCGTAACACTTATTGGAGCGACTACAGAAAACCCTTCCTTTGAAGTCATCTCTGCACTTCTTTCGCGTTGTCAAGTCTACACCTTAATGGAGCATAGCAAAGAGTCCTTGCTCGCTATATTAAAAGAAGCCATTGCGGAAGACAAGGTCTTAAAAAGTCGTAAAATTGAACTGAAAGAAACTAGTGCATTGTTAGCCATTTCTGGAGGTGATGCACGTAAACTTCTCAATGTCTTTGAAATAATTGTTGGATCCATTAGCGAAGACCCGATCGTTATTACCGACAAGCTTGTCATGTCCACTGCACAGCAATCTGTCGCTATGTATGACAAAGACGGCGAACAGCATTACGATATTATTTCTGCATTTATAAAATCAATTCGCGGTAGTGACCCAAATGCTGCCGTATATTGGCTTGCACGCATGGTTGAAGGTGGAGAAGATCCCAAATTTATTGCGCGAAGGCTGATCATTTCAGCATCTGAAGATATTGGACTCGCCAACCCTAATGCACTCTTGATAGCAAACAACTGTTTTCAAGCTGTACAAGCCGTCGGCTGGCCTGAAGCGCGGATTATTCTTTCTCAATGCACCATTTACCTTGCGACCTCTCCAAAAGGCAACGGAGCATATCTAGCGATTAATAGTGCCCAACAAAAAGTAAAGGAGACAGGAAATCTTGGCGTCCCACTTCCCTTGAGGAATGCACCTACTAAATTAATGAAAGACCTTGGCTACGGAAAGGGATACAGGTATTCGCATGACTTCCCTGGTAATTTCGCGAACCAAGAATTTTTACCCGAGGAAATAATTGGCACTTCTTTCTTCAGTGCCGGAAGTAGTCCAAAAGAACAGGATATCGCTGCGCAAATTCAACAACTCTGGATGGAAAAATACAAGAAATAATGTTTGCGAAATTAACTTACTACATATTGATCCTTCCCCTCTCCCATTTGCCCTTACGGGTATTGTACATCTTCACCGACTTTTTCTACCTTCTAATTTTGACAGTAGTTCCGTATAGAAAAAGCGTCATTGAAGGCAACATCGCGAGAAGTTTCCCAAACAAAACACCAAGGGAACGACGAGCAATAAAACGAAAGTTCTACCGTCATTTCACAGATCTTTTGGCCGAAGGAATCAAGAATCTTTCCATTTCAGAGCGCTCTATCCGCAAGCGCATGACCGTTTCCAATCCAGAGCTCATGAACGATCTTTTTGATCGCAAGAAAAACGTTCTGTTGGTATCTGGACATTATAACAATTGGGAGTGGCTCGTTAGCTCGCAGGATCTACTTTTTAAGCACAAGGCAATTGGCATCGGAATGCCTTTGAGTTCAGGCTTCTGGGACAAAAAAATCAACGAGCGAAGGTCACGCTTTGGAATGACTGTTGTGCATGCAAAGAATTATCAGGAAGAACTCGATCGTCGCAAGGATGAAATAAAAGCCGTATTGGTGTTGTCCGATCAATCTCCCGGAAATTCATCCAAAAGTTACTGGATGGACTTTCTCAATCAGCCGACCGCTGTATTATTTGGAACAGAATTAATGGCGAACACGCTTGATTACGCGGTTGTCTATTTCACAACACATAAGGTTCGCAGAGGTTATTATCAAATGGAACTCAAACTTATTACAGATGCTCCCAAGACAATGAAATGGGGAGAGATAACAGAAATGCACACCCGTTATTTGGAACAGGAGATTCTTAAAAAACCACACTATTGGCTTTGGTCTCACAAACGTTGGAAGCGTGAAGTTCCAGAGAATCTTGAACAACTAAAAACTGAACAGCGTGAACGCTTCAATTCGAAATTTAATCGTCAGTAGCTTTTGTCTTTTTGTGGGCGTCTACGCATCAGGACAGTATTCTACAAAAAAATACATCAAACGGAATCGGAAGGCGCCAACAATTGCGTACGGTGACTCTTCCATCTACGCACGGGGCTTGTACAATGACTCAACACGATTGTTCATAGGGAATTCAGATGGATCAATGTACTACCTGAACTTGGAAACAAATAAGCAAGAACTTATCTTCAAGATGCCTCATTTTACTGAAATGCGCGATATTGAGAAGTCCGGAGGTAAGTTGATCGGAATGCACAGTGGGGATGATGGAAAATTGGTCATGGTAAGTTTAGATGGTGCCATGAACATCGTATATCTTCCAGAATGGAAAGGTGTTTTCTTTGACGGAATGGACTTTCTAGGAAAACGTGGATTCATTATGGGAGATCCTATAGATGGGAAATTTAGTCTATTTCACACAAATGATGGGGGAGAAACATGGAGTCGATGTCCAGGAGAACTAAAAGCTCACGAAGGAGAAGCTGGCTTTGCGGCTAGTGGAACAAACGTTCAAGTCTTAAACGACAGCACCTATGTTTTCGTTTCGGGTGGAGAGATTAGTCGTTTTTTCAAAAGCACCGACAATGGAACCTCGTGGACAGCTGCTGTACTCCCCTACTATCCTGGTGAGTCTACTGGACCTTATACAATGTGTTTTTCAACAGACTCAATTGGTGTAATTGCAGGAGGTGATTATCAAGATCCTGGCTTAAGTATGAACTCCTGTTTCTACACAACTGATGGAGGAGAATCGTGGATGAATTCGATAAATCTAGTGAGAGGTTACCGCTCCTGCGTATATTACAAGAACGGTGTTTTTTACGCCTGTGGAAGAAATGGAATTGATTTTTCAACTAACGGTGGGAAAGATTGGACACCGTTCGCGGATGGTGCTTATTTCAGCATGACCGCCACAGATAGCCAACTAATTGCCACAACGAAACATGGCAGGATTCGTTTATTCAACCTAATCGAACCAGAAAAATGAGTTTAGTAGATCAAGTAAAGAAGAACATCATAGCTCAATTTGAGGGGGATGCTACCGGACACGATTGGTACCACATTTCGCGCGTGTTGAATATTTCGCGTTTCATTCAGAGTAAGGAAGGTGGAAATCTGGAAATCGTAGAGCTTGCGGCATTGTTGCATGACATTTCGGATCATAAGTTTAATGGTGGAAAACTTGATGAAGGAGGAAAAGTCGCATATAACCTACTCATTGAATTAGGAGCTAATGAGACCACTGCGAGTGAGGTCAAATACATTGTCGACCATGTAAGCTACAAAGGAGCAAACACAAAAGTTGAAATGAAGACGATTGAAGGACGCATTGTACAAGATGCTGACCGTTTGGATGCTATCGGAGCAATTGGAGTCGCACGCACTTTTGCATACGGAGGACACAAAGGTCAGCCAATGTACGATCCCGACTTGAAGCCAAAACTTCATTCATCATTTGAAGATTACGCAAGTACGGGCACAAACACAATCAATCATTTCTACGAGAAATTACTACTTTTATCAGATCGCTTAAACACAGCAACGGCGAAGAGAATGGGAAAGGAACGCCACCAATATATGGAGCAGTTTCTCGAACAGTTTTATAGTGAATGGGATTTTAACGTCGAATGAAACGAGCATGAATAAGAAACTAGCATTGGGAATTGATGTGGGAGGAACAAATTCTGTATTCGGATTAGTCGACGAAGATGGTAACATCTATTTCGAAGAATCTATAGAAACGACGAGCTGTAAAGTCCCAGAAGAGCTTGTTGAGAAGATTTACCTTCGGGTGAAGGATATTGGTCAACTAAAAAACATTGTAGGAATTGGAATCGGCGCACCGAATGGCAACTTTTTCTCAGGAACCATAGAGTTTGCCCCTAACCTGAAATGGAAAGGAATAATTCCACTCGCGCGATTGTTTGAATACAGATTTAAAAGAAAGGCAATCCTCACGAATGATGCGAATGCTGCAGCAATTGGTGAAATGATATATGGAGCTGCAAAGGACCTCAGTGATTTTGTCACCATTACACTTGGAACAGGCCTTGGAAGTGGCGTTGTTGTGAACAGAACCTTGGTTTATGGACACGACGGCTTCGCTGGAGAATACGGACATATCCGTGTTGTTAACAATGGTAGAAACTGCGGGTGCGGTCGAAATGGATGTCTTGAAACCTACGCCTCGGCAACTGGAGTTGTTCGCTCCATTAAAGAATTAGAATCTGAACACAAGGCTTCCTCGAAGATCATTTCGCTTGAAGATCCACACGCATACGATGTATTTAGATTCTCTGAAAATGGAGATCAATTTTGTCGTGAGATCATTGAATACACGGCAAAAACACTGGGTGAAGCATTGGCAGACTTTGCGTGCTTTTCAAGTCCAAAAGCGTATATATTGTTTGGAGGGATAGCGCAAAGTGGGCAACAATTCGCTGATAAAGTCAAAATCTATATGGAGGACGCTCTGCTAAATATCTACAAAGACAAAATAGAGGTTCGAATTTCAACGCTTCACGACAAGAATGCAGCCGTGCTAGGAGCCTCTTCACTTGTGTGGAACCAACTAAATTAATACAATGAGACTGATCTTTCTTTTCATACTCGTTGTTTCGACGACCAGTGTAAATGCCCAAATTGATGAATTAAAACGAGCTCATGACAAAGGGAAAGAATACGTCAATGTTTCTGGCAATCGGGGGAATACCTACTTTTCCAAGACACCTTATGTGAATCCATTTATTGGAACAGGAGGACATGGGCATACATACCCAGGTGCCTCTGCCCCATTCGGCATGATCCAACTAAGTCCGGATACGCGCCACACAGGTTGGGATGGATGCTCAGGATACCATTATTCAGATTCAATCATTTATGGCTTCAGTCATACACACCTGAGCGGTACTGGCGTAAGCGACTATGGCGACTTGCTAATTGTTCCTCAAAATGGAAAACCACGCATCGATCCAGGCTATGAATCACCAAAAGGATACGGGGCTCATTTTTCACATGACAACGAAAGTGCGGCGCCTGGTTTTTATCAGGTACACCTCGATGATGGGGATATTGATGTTCGCTTGACAGTTTCTCAACGTGCTGGATTCCATGAATATACATTCAATAATAAAAGCGGAAAGAAATTTATTTTAATTGATCTTGACCACCGCGACAAAGTTCTTTCGACAACGCTTAACACACTGGATAAGAATACAATTGTTGGTTCGAGAACATCTGAAGCTTGGGCAAGCAAACAACACTTCTTCTTCCACTTGGTGACTGATGTGCCTTATCAAAAAGCACGTTTTTTCATGAAAGATGGAAGAAATAAACTCCTCTTAATATTCCCCAAGTCGACTAAGCAAGTTAATATCCGAGTGGGAATTTCAGCAGTAGACACGAAAGGAGCGCGAGCAAACCTTGAAAGCGAAATCCCAGATTGGAACTTTGATAAAACGAGAGCAAACGTTACGAGGCACTGGAACTCTGAATTGGACAAAATCCACTTTGAAACAAAAGATAAAGAGGTAATGACCAATTTTTATACTGGACTTTATCATTCCTATTTGGCTCCAAACATTTTCAGCGATATTGACGGTCGCTACCGCGGAAGGGACCACCAAGTTCATCAACTTCAACAAGAAGACGACAATCAATACACTGTTTTCTCCCTCTGGGACACTTACCGAGCAACACATCCACTCTTTACGTTGACGCAGGTTGAAAGAACCAACGACTTTGTAAGAACCTTTCTTCGACAGTTTGAAGAAGGTGGAGATTTACCCGTATGGGAGTTGGCCGGAAATGAAACGGAATGTATGATTGGTTACCACAGCGTATCTGTCATTGCTGATGCTTTTGTAAAAGGAATCAAGGATTACGATGTTAATGCCGCAATAAAGGCGATGGTGATGACCTCTAAATTTGATGAATTCGGAAAAAAGGAATTCAACGAAAATGGATATATCAACGCTGGAAATGAACCCGAATCCGTATCCAAGGCACTGGAATATTCGTACGACATTTTTTGCATCGGCGCAATGATGAACGCACTACAAGAATCTAAAGGTAATGGTGTCTCTGCACTCGGAACGACCACCTTTGACAAAAACCAATTCAATTTTGTGAACCACTTTGATCCTTCAACTGGTTTTATGCGTGCTAGACGTGATGGTTTATGGTTTGCGCCATTTGACGCGGGGGAAGTCAACTTTAATTACACAGAGGCAAACAGTTGGCAGTATTCCTTGTATGCTCCACATGCAGTAGGTGTACTGCGGGATTTATTGGGTGGGTCAGATTCGTTGGAAGCATGGCTGGATCGTTTGTTTACAACAGAAATGGAGCTGTCAGGTCGTGATCAGGCAGACATCACAGGATTGATTGGACAATATGCACATGGAAATGAGCCCTCCCATCACATGGCTTATTTGTACAACTACACAAATTCACCAGAAAAAACACAACATTACATTGATCGAATTCTAAATGAAATGTACTCAAATGCGCCAGATGGTTTATCAGGAAATGAGGATTGCGGTCAAATGTCCTCTTGGTACGTATTAAGCGCTCTCGGAATCTATCAAATTGCTCCTGGCAATCCGTACTATGAAATTGGAAGACCACTGATGAACGAGGCAATTATTCATTTCGAGAATGGAAAATCATTAGCGATTACTGTAAAGAACAACGGTGCTGATAAAAAATATGTTCGGCAAGTCACACTCAATGGCGTACTGCTCAACAGAAATTATATTAGTCACGACGAGCTTATTGGTGGAGGCGATTTGGAAATCGTTATGGGGCGACAAGCGAAAGAAAAAAATGACCAATACAGTCACGCGCCGACACTCTCTGAATTACCCAAAACGTTTGTCCCTCTCCCCTATTTTAATGAAACGGAGCGGATTTTTACAGATTCATTACAGTTATCGCTATCAACTATTAACCAAGATCAGTACAGTATCCATTATACAACTGATGGAAGCGAACCTACTTCACAGTCTAAGCAATATGAACACCCATTCACCATTCACGACAAAACTGTTGTAAAAGCCATCGCTGTGAATCAATCAGGAAAAAGTAGTGTGATCACCAATACCTTCATTCAAACGGACAACACTGTTTCACTAAATCTCGAATCTGAGTATGCGAATCAATATGCCTCAACAGGACCACTAGCCCTAATAGATGGAATAAAGGGAGGTCATGAATTTAGAACAGGTGATTGGCAGGGCTATTGGGCACAAGACGTCGTTGCGGAAATTGTATTTGATGAACCACGATCGATCAGCGAAGTAGGAATCGGCGTTTTAAGTGATATGAAATCTTGGGTTTTTCTTCCCCGATCGATTAGCGTTGCATTCTCCTATGACGGAGAGAAAATTGAATCTGGTACAACCCAAATATTCGAATCACAAGGAAAAAATGACATGTATCCACATAAGAAAGATGTCAATGTTAAGATTGACGCTGAGAAACCCGTCAAAAAAATTCGTATTATTGTAAATAATCTTGGTAAATGCCCTGACTGGCATTTGGGAGCAGGGAATGACACATGGCTATTTTTAGATGAAATAACCTTTAAATAAAAGACTGGCTTGTATCAAATCCTTAAAATTGAATTAAATAAAAAGTAAACAAAACACTATGAAATTTTCTACACTTACCATAATTGCTGTAGTTTCAATGGTAGCATTCAGTAGCTGTAAAAAGGATTTACCCTCTTATTGTGAGTCTGATCTTTATGGAGAACCAATTTTAACAGATGCAGCTGGTGTTTCAGCCGTTACCTTCGGAGTGGGGTCTACAATAAACATGAATCTACTTTTCATTAATACAACGAGTGATACAGTTAAGTTGACATATTCAGAGCCTTGGATTACTTACGAACTTTATAAAAATGGTGCGCTTTTGGCATCTTCAGCTGCGGGAATGTCGACAAATACAGGAGTATCTGGTTTGGCGGTTGCACCAACTGATACAGTTGAAGCATACTACCCATGGACATCGATTCACGGAACACTTCCAGAAGGAAGCTATACAGTGAAAGCAAAAAGCACTTACCAGTATACGGGGTGTGAAGCTGGAGTTGATGGCGTGTTAAAGACAATAGATTTCACGGTAGCGCTATAGCAACATCGAAGAATAGAATTTTGAAGCCAGATCATTTATCGATCTGGCTTTTTTTTGTCACAAACTCTGGTACCATTGTTGAAAACACTGGATATCTTGTCGTAATACATCCACATTAATTGTAGAAAAGTTGGTAATTTAGCGCGGCTTATAATATCTAAAAACTCAAAAACAATATGAAGCAATTCAAAATAACCCTAGTCGCTTTAGTACTAATCTTAAGTAATTTTGCAAAGGCAGATGAAGGAATGTGGCTCCCTTTTCTACTGGGTAGAAACTATGAGGACATGAAAAAGCATGGTCTCCGATTATCACAAGATGAAATCTATTCAATAAACAAATCATCGCTTAAGGATGCAGTGATTTCCTTTGGTGGTTTTTGTACTGGAGAGATCATTTCAAAACAAGGATTGATCCTTACGAACCACCACTGTGGTTACGACGCGATTGCTGAAGCATCAACAGCTGAGCATAATTACCTCGACGATGGTTTTTGGGCAAAGAATAACAGTGAAGAAATTCCGGTACCAGGTTTATATGCAACATTCATTGTACGAATCAAGGATGTTTCCGCTGATATCAATAAGGAATTGACAAATACAATGTCGGAAGACGAGCGCGCTGCAAAAATCAAGGAGCTTTCGGATATTTTAACTGCGGACGCTACGGAAGGAACAGAATACCAAGCATTCGTTCGTGATTTCTTTGAAGGAAATGAGTTCTACTTATTTGTGAAGGAGACATTCAACGACGTTCGTATGGTTGGTGCACCACCGCAATCGGCTGGTAAATATGGTGGAGACACTGACAATTGGATGTGGCCAAGACATACTGCGGACTTCTCAATGTTCAGAATTTATGCAAATACAGAAAATAAACCTGCTGATTATTCTACGGAGAATAAACCTTACACACCAAAGCACGCACTTCCTATCTCATTAAAAGGAGTTGATAAAGATGACTTTGCCATGATCATGGGCTTTCCAGGTTCAACAGACCGCTATTTAAGCTCATGGGGAATTGAACAAGCAGTGACGTTAGAACAACCGAAACGTGTTGATATTCGTGCGATGAAGCTTGCTATCATGAAATTACGCATGGACAAAGACGTTAATGTAAGACTTAAGTACTCATCGAAATATGCACAGGTAGCAAACTACTGGAAATACTTTATTGGGCAAACTGAGCAGGTAAAAAACAATAACGTTATCGGAAAAAAGAAAAAGCTTGAAGCTCGATTTAAAGTATTCTCTGGAAAAAATGCACTTTATACAGATGTACTTTCTTCCATGGAAAACTACTACAAGCTAACAAATGACAATGTTTACATTAAAGCATATCAATCGGAGTTCATCTATTCCGTTGACATTAACCTAGCAACATTCCGTTACAAATTTTGGCTAGACGCACTTAAAGGTGGTAACATGGTACGTGCCGATTTAATTCGCGATCGATTGAAAGAAATCGTTTTGGAATATTTCGAGAATACAGAATTGGATATTGAACTTGCTACAGTGGAAGCCGTATTGAAAATGTACATCAGCGACATTCCAACTGAGCAAATGGGTGAATACACTGCCAAGATTGCATCAAAAGGAGATAAGGGAGTTGCAAAATTCATGAAACTTGTACGTAGTAAATCTATTTTCGCAGACAAGGCACGTTTTGAGGCTTTTGCCGCTGAGCCTACTGAGGAAGCATTGAATGCTGACCCCTTGTTCCAGTTGATTATCGATATGAACAGTGCACATGCCGCTGTAAACGGAACGGATGAAATAAAAAAAGCAGGAGATGCGCTAGACAAAGCGAACCGTTTCTTCGTTGCTGGAATTCGTGACATGTTACCAAATAAGAATTTCTACCCGAATGCGAATTCAACAATGCGTTTGACATACGGAAATGTATTGCCTTATAGTCCTAAAGATGGTGTAACGTACAACTACACAACGACACTTGATGGAGTTATGGAAAAGGAAGATCCGACGAATCCTGAATTTGTTGTTCATCCGCGTATTAAGGAATTATGGAAAACAAAAGACTACGGTCAATACGCAGATAGAGATGGAAATCTTACCGTAAACTTCTTGTCAAATAATGATATTACAGGAGGAAACTCTGGTTCACCTGTTATTAATGGTGATGGACAACTAATCGGTACGGCATTCGACGGTAACTGGGAAGCAATGTCCGGTGACATTTTCTTCGAGCCGAATATCCAACGTACCATTTCTGTTGACATCCGCTA
>Ga0316205_10004631_pt1 | contig 11888 bp, 14 predicted proteins | sample 3monthpyrite_MG_FD_204941 | JGI IMG/M metagenome (GOLD analysis project Ga0316205, IMG submission 204941) | Microbial mat bacterial communities from mineral coupon in-situ incubated in ocean water Damariscotta River, Maine, United States -... | ecosystem: Environmental > Aquatic > Marine >... | reverse complement strand
AATTACTGGTTCAGCACTTGGGTCGAACTCTTCAAAATCTCTTACAATTCTATCTAACATTTTTTTTGTATTTTCAATTTTGATTGCATAGCCATCAAATATATATTTTGATGCTGGAAATGTCTCCCCAAACTCTTTGTAAATTAGTAAACGCCCATCAATATGCTTGTTTATAACATCAAAAAGTTGTTGTAGCTCAGCTTTACTTACCATGTGGCGCATCATAGCTTTAAACATCTTGTTGCGCTCTTTTATAGGCAGGCTGTAGTCCATCTCTGTACCAATACGTTTGATGTCAATTCTTGTTAAGCTTACACCGCTTATTGCTGGTGCTAAAAGTTTTTTTAGTAGCTCTTCTACGAAATTTGGAATATCTTCTTCTTCTGCATTCTCAGCATCAAGTTCATCTTCCCCACGCTCATTTGTAGCACATCTATCCATAACGAACTGATCAAATTCATTTTTTAACTCTTCTATACCTGCTTTATCTAGACTCATCTAAATCTCCTTGTCGTTGTTATTAAACCATTTTTCGCAATCAATTTTTATCATCTCTTTAGCTAAATCATTTCCACCAATATAGTTACATCTATTTTCAGAAGCTACTTCGAAAAAAGATCTAGCATTTTTTGGTAAGCTTACATTGTCTGATAAATAGATTGGATATGTTGAAAATGTAATAAATTCATCATGTTCACTTTTACCTAGATTCGTTGCATTTATAAGCATGTCTGCTTCGGCACTATAAGCTATACTCTTTTCATATCTATCTATGTCAACTTCGATATTTTCTAAATACTCACGCATCTGCTCAAGCGTTTGCATAGCACTTTCAATTCTGTCATGTAGTAGAATAATCTCTTTTACATCTGTATCTTTAACATGCATTAGAATGGATTTAGCTAGCGAACCACTTCCTAAAATTATTATTTTTTTAGAGTTTTTCTCTTTTAGTATGTTTGCGTAAGCTTTTCCTATTGTAATTTCACCGTGCAATTTTTCATCTTTAATGCTTATTGTGTCTACAAAACCACAAAACTTTGCTTCATCACTTAAATAGTCCATCTGTTCATATGCACCCTTAACATACTCAGACCCTAAGTTAACAGCATTTATTTTAGAGTTTTTTAATCCAGCAATTGTAAAATAGATGTCATCTTCTCGTATATTCATTGGAATATATGCTGCATCAATATTTTGTTCTAAAAAGCATTCAGATACTATTTTGGCTTTTTTTAGAGTAGAAGCAGAATCAGCTAACAAACCAAAAAGTTTTGTATCTTTTTCAATTACTTTTGCAATCATCTTAACCCCCAAAGTTCTTTTGCTTCATCCTCTTCAACGCGGCAACGTTCACAAACTACTTCACCACCACGATATGTAAAGTAGTTTTCGCACTCATTACACTTTCTAACTGTGAACTTTGCTAAAGTTTCAACTTTTGCATTGAAGAAGTTTTCTATTTTAAATGTATCTTTTAATGTTATTGAATTTGGTTCACAAACATCGTGACAAGCTGTACATTTAATACATAACCCTGCATCAAAATCAATACGTGAATTTTTGTAGTCACTTGTAAGTGCTTTTGTTGGGCAAATTCTATAACACATTTGACAACTTGTACATGTCTCTAGGTCTATATTTTTTTCAGACATAAAACTAATTTCTTTTGCCTCTATTACATGAAATGTCTCTGGCGTATCTACTCGTTTTAGTGCTGTAAATAAAATTTTTCTACTATCTGGTAAATTTTTTGAACGCATGGCAGCTGTGTCAACGTTACTTAATGAGTTTTCTTTTGCTTCAATAGACTCAATTTCAACAGCACGATCAAAATTTTGTTTCTGTTTTCCTACACCACTTAAAGAGAAATTATTTAAAAAATCTCTTCTATTTGGCTCATTTTCCTCTTTAGAATCTTCTTTAATAGTAAAGTCAAGCTTAACTCTATTATCTTTTTGCATAGCTTCAAGTATGTAATTTACTTCATCACAATTTTTTTGAATTTGAGGCTCAAGAGAGTGTGCTAGTTCGCAACTTGAACAGTGTGACATATCAAATGTAATATCACCTTTCATTAATGTTAATGAGAGTAGATTCTCTGCACTGATTGCACTAATACAAGGCACATTACTTTTACAACTTACAATACTCTCTTCGCTAGATACAAAGTCAAAGAAAAACTCAGTTGATGAAAAATTATCGACAATCAATGCTTCACTTGGACAGATTGCATTACATCCACTACAACCAACACATTGTGATAGCATAAGTGTTGGTAGTGTCCCTTCTATATCAATTGCTTCTGTTGGACATATGTCTTTACATTTTGTACAAGTAGAGTTTTTTGTAACTGCTCTAACACATGCGTGGTTTTTTAAAGCTATCAAAGTTTATTAAACCGCTTTAGCTGTTTGGCTTAAATATTCATTATCACTTAATAAAAATTCTATCGCCATATCTGCAGCATCATGATATAGTGGAGTCCTAGCTTCATATTTCGCGCTTATTAAATACATTGGAACCCATTGCAATAGGTGCTTATTTAAAAACTCTTTTTGTAAAGCTATGATGTCACCTACATTATCATCACCCGCTTCTATAGCTTTTATTTGTGCCTCTACAAGAGTGTGCATAAACTCTAATTCAATTGCAATATGATCTGGTGCAACAACACGAGCTTTTTCAAAGTCAACAACAAAATCATATGCTGAGTAGTAATCTGTTACAGGATTAGCTCCACCTGTTTCAATCATCTGATCATCACGAACATAAAAGCCCTCATAAGGAGTTAAATGTAGTAAAGAGATATTTACAAAGTCAACATTTATATGCTCATTTAAAAGAGTTTTTGTATCAAGTGTTTTAAATAGTTCCCACTCTTTTAGGCTTGGGAAAAATTCAAGCAGTGTATCATCACTCTTCAATGTTTCAATAAAGTCAGCATCTAATTCTTGTAGTAGTATGCGTGAAAGTAGCGCATAAAGGTTACTTCTCGAGCGTTCTTGCTCCATATGCAAATCCTTGTAATGGTAAATTAATACGCGATTATAGCTTTTAGTGCTTAATGTTTGTATAATTGGCAATGTCAAAAACAAAGATTTTTTTAATTTTCGTTCTATTTTTAATTATGTTAATTATTATATTTCATAAACAGTTATTGCTATTTTACTCTCATATGTTTATAGAAAATGACAATAGTAGTATTTCAGATGCTGTAATATTACTGCGCGGTAGCAGCTCTTCTATTGCTTTAAAGGCTAAAGAGGTCTCTTCTAAAAGTTATTTTATAATTGATGAACAACCAATATCTGAAAAGTATTCAGATATGTTTTTAAGCCAAGCACAGGAGAAAAAGATTATTTTAAATGAGCATAATATTAGTGCAAAGATTTTAAATAGTTTTTTAGCAGTTAATAGATTTGATGAAGCTTTGGAAGTTTTAAAGATTTTGAAAGAGAATGATTTTTCTCACATAACTTTAGTTGGTGATACTATTAGCTCAAAGCGTACAAAGCTAGTATTTGAATATATATTAAATAGGGGTGGCTTTTCTAATGTTAAAGTAGATTATGTGTGTACGACTACCATACCTGTTGATTGGTATAAAAAGGAATCTTTTCTAATTGCACATCTACTAGAACCATTTATGTGGCTCTTCTATTTAGGTATGCTAAATAGATATTGATGTACAATCACGTAATAATTTTTTAGGGAATAGTGAATGGAATTTTTATTAAATACAAATATACAGTTTTATATTTTAGCTTACATGGTTGGTGGAATCCCTTTTGGTCTTATACTTGCAAAAATATATGCTAGTGTAAATGTTTTAGAAGAGGGTAGTGGGAGTATTGGTGCAACAAATGTCTTAAGAGTACTTAAAGATAAAGATCCAGCACTTGCAAAAAAACTCTCTATTATGACTTTGGCACTTGACGCTCTTAAAGGTGTTTTTGTACTACTAATAGCACAAGCTTTAGGATTAAGTGAATCTGTTCTTTGGGCAATTGCAGTTTTAGCAGTTGTTGGACACTGTTTTAGTCCATTTTTGAAATTTGAGGGTGGAAAAGGTGTTGCAACTGGAATGGGTGTAAGTTTTTATATGCTTCCAATTGAGACATTAATTGGTGTTGTTGTATGGTTTATTCTTGCAAAAACTGTTAGAGTCTCTTCTCTTTCATCAATTGGCGGATTAGCAGCTGTGTTAATCTCTTTTTACACAATTCAACCAAATGTTGCCCATGCTCCTATGATCTTAATAGCTTTTTTTATTTTTTATAAACATATTCCAAACTTTATTCGTCTCTTTAAAGGTGAAGAAAAACGAGTTGTATGAAAATATCTATTGAAGAGTTAGAATTTGAGTGCATAATCGGTATTTTAGATTATGAACGCAAAAAAAGTCAAAAAGTTATTATTAATGCTAACTTAGAGTATGAATATGAAAGTGGAACTTTTGTTGACTATGCAGAAGTTAGTGCTCTCATAATTAAAAATATGCAAGATAAAAAATTTGAATTACTAGAAGAGGCAATAGAGGCTCTCAGTAAGCAGATACATAAAAAGTTTTTGGTTGTAACTACATTATATTTAAAAATTACAAAACCAGATATTATGAAAAACTCAAAAGTTTCCTTAAGCGAAAATTATACTTTTCTTTAAGTTTTTTGAAAATAACTTTAAAATTTTCTAAAACTATGCTATAATTCGCCAAATATTTACAAAGAGGATATTAATGAGAATTCTGATTATTGAAGATGAAGTCACTCTAAACAAAATGCTTGCAGAAGGCTTAAAAGAGTTTGGTTATCAAAGTGATGTTGTCGAAACTGTAAAAGATGGTGAGTATTATCTTGACATTAGAAATTATGATTTAGTTCTCATGGACTGGATGCTTCCTGATGGTGATGGTGTGGAGCTTATTGAAACAATAAAAAGCAAATCACCAAAAACTGTAGTAGTAGTACTTTCAGCACGTGATGATAAAGAGAGTGAAATTGAAGCACTTAGAATGGGTGCTGATGATTATATTAGAAAACCATTTGATTTTGATGTTTTAATAGCTAGAATTGAAGCACGTCTACGTTTTGGTGGAAGTAATATTATTGAAATTGAAGAATTAACAATTAATCCTGAAGAAGAAAAAATCATTTATCAAGAAAAAGATATTGAGCTTAAGGGTAAACCTTTTGAAGTTTTAACTCACCTAGCTCGCCATCGTGATCAAATCGTTTCTAAAGAACAACTACTTGACGCAATCTGGGAAGAGCCTGAACTTGTAACTCCAAATGTAATTGAAGTTGCAATCAATCAAATTCGTCAAAAAATGGACAAACCATTAGGTATCACTACAATTGAGACTGTTCGTCGTCGTGGTTATCGTTTCTGCTTTCCTAAAGATGTATAGATAGATAACATTTATAGATTAATTTGTAAAGGCATTTAATTTTAATGCCTTTACCTTAGTTTTAATACTTTATTTTAACAGGGTCATATTTTTTGAGTATCTTATTTTCCAAAAAAAGTATAAGAAATAGATTCCTACTTCAACTATTTATTGCATCAACTGCACTTATTGTAATTTTTTCGTTTCTTCTATACTCATATATAAAACAATCAATCTATGAAGAGAGAAAAGCAGAAGTTGTTTTACTTGCTAAACATATTATTAATAATGAAGCTTTAGATAGTACAGTTCTACAAGATACCGATATTTTACTTGGTGTAAGTGTAGAGATGATTTCAATGAAGATTAAATTTACTGATATAATATTTAGAGATATAGCATTAGATGATAGACATTTTATTGTTTTAATATATCCATATGAACTTGACGAAGGAAATTATTTAAAAATTACTAAAGATATAACAAACACAAAAAATTTGTTAGCTAAAATTTTAAATCATATTTTAGTTATTAACTGGATAGCATTTTTTATTATACTTCTTTATGCTGTGATACTTTCAAGAATGTTAATTAGTCCAATTACTGCACTTACTACTCGTCTTTCAGATATGAATGAAAACTTTATTACTCCGATAAAGATAGACAGTCTTCCTGTTGAGTTTCACCCATTAGGTGATGGAATTAACAAGCTTATACATAGGATACAAACTTTTGTTAAGTATCAAAAAGAGCTATTTATTGGGACAGCACATGAGCTTAAAACTCCACTTGCTGTAATGAAACTAAAAAATCAAGTTACTGCTATAAAAAGAAGAGAACCTGAAGAGTATTTAGAAGCTTTAAAAGTTTCAAATACTTCAATTGATGAGATGAATAAAATAATTAGTGATATATTAAATATTGGTCGCCAAGAGAGTGCTCAGTTTGAAATACCTATTAAGATAGATGTTATTGAATACCTAAAAAGAAAAGGAAAAGACTTTAACCTCTTAGCTTTAAGTGAAAATAAAATTTTAGAATTAAGTTTTGAAGCAAAAAGCTTTAATGCCACTATACAGTTAAGTCTATTAAATCAGATAATGCAAAATTTTTTACAAAATGCAATAAAATTTACAGCAGAGAATAAAAAGATAATTTTTAGTGCAAAAAAGTCAAAACGAGACGGTATGTTATTGATAGAAGTGATAGATGAAGGAGTTGGAATTGATGAGAGTATTGATATTTTTGCACCATTTACACGCACTGGAGACAAGTCAGGAGTAGGCCTAGGGCTGTTTTTGGCAAAAAGTGCTGCTGATGCAATGGGTGCAAAAATTTACATTAAAAACCGTAAAAATAGACAAGGAACAGTAGCTTCTTTAGAGCTTGGTGCAGAGTTATGTTGTGATATTCCTAATGATAAATAAATTTTATGTTAATTTATCATACATTTTAAAACTTTCCTAAGCTATCGTTTGATATAAATCCACCCAAAGATATAATAAGATATATAATAAAAGGTAAAATAATGGCACTAATAATTAATGACGAGTGTATTGCATGCGATGCTTGCAGGGAAGAGTGTCCAACAGAAGCGATAGAAGAGGGAGACCCTCTATATATTATAGACCCTGATAGATGTACAGAGTGTATTAAAGACTATGATGAACCACAATGTATTGCTGTCTGTCCAGTTGACTGTATTGAGCTTGATAAAGATAATGTAGAGACAGTGACTGAGTTGACATTTAAATATAATAAATTAAACAGTGATATAGAAGAATAGGTAATAATGGCGAAACGTACCGCAATTATTGACATAGGTTCGAATTCGGTACGTCTTTCTGTTTATGAACGTACAAGTCGTTATGGTTTTCATCTCATGCATGAGGCTAAAAGTCGTGTGAGAATAGGTGAAGATGCCTATGAACATGGTGGCTACCTACAAGATGAACCACAAGAAAGAGCGATACATGCACTAGAAGGTTTTGCTAATCTGGCAAAAAGCCTTAATGCTCGTAAAACTTTGTGTGTTGCCACCTCTGCGTTGCGTGATGCTCCAAATTCGGGACAATTTTTAAAGCGTGTATTAGATGAGACTACTGTAAAAATAAAAATTATAGATGGTCTTAAAGAGGCAGAACTAGGTGGGATAGCTTGTGCTGCATTGGTTCCTCTTGAGAAGGGTATTACCATTGATATTGGTGGTGGTTCTACTGAGTTTGCACTGTTTGAAAATGGTCGAGTATTAGATACATATTCATTAAATTTAGGCACAGTAAGATTAAAAGAGCTCTTTTTTGACAATAATGACATAAAGGGCGCCAAAGAGTATATTAGAAACGCCTTTGAAGAGTTACCAAAGTCATTTAGACAAAAAGATATTGCTGGTATTGGTGGGACTATACGTACACTCTCAAAATTGATTATGAGTCGTACTGAATATTCACTAGATAAACTTCATGGATTCTCTTATAAACCAGAAGAGCATCAAGAGTTCTTTGACGAAATTATAAATGCAAAAAACAGTGCAAAACTAGCAACACTAGGAATTAAAAAAGATCGTTTTGATGTTATTAAACCAGGTACATTAATATTTAGTGAAATCTTTAAACTTCTTGGAGCAAAACGTGTTACAGCAAGTGGAGTAGGTGTACGAGAGGGACTATTTTTAAGTGATTTATTGCGTGGTAATGCTTTGCGTTTTCCAGCTAATTTTAATCCAAATCTACGTAATTTGCTAGATAGATTTTGTACCGATGCAAAATATAGTAATCATCTTAGTTCCATCTCTAAAAAGATATATGCTACTGTCGCAGAGACGATAGGTGTTAAGTTTGGATATGAAAAGCATGTTGAATATGCAGCACGTCTCTCAATGCTAGGACTACACATGCATTATAGAACTCGCCACCGTGATGGGATGCATTTAGTTTTAGGTGTTTTGGAGTTTCAACTAACTCATAAGGATATTGTATTAATTGCAGCGCTTATGAGGTATCATGAAAACAAACCACCAGCACCAAGGTTTTTGAAAAAATTTAAAGATTTGTTACCATCTACTCAAACAGTATTGGCATTAAGCTATATAGTTACATTAGCGCAAGCTCTGCTTTATAGACGAAATAATAGCTATGACTATGCTTTTGAGATGGGAAGTGATGATCACCTTATTGTTTACTACTCAAATGATGGTGATGTATATTTTGCTAAAGAACAGATAAGCTATATTGAATCCCCAATTGATTTACATATTGAGTTTAGAAAACGTAACTAGATAACTCTTAGAGTCTAAGCAATTTAATCTTTAGTTTTTCTAACTCAATAGGTTTTGTTAAAAAGTCTTTTGCACCGTGTCCTATCGCTTCATATACGAGTGCTCTATCTTCATGTGCACTAATCATTAAAATTCTTGCATCTGGAAAGTCAGATATTATTTTTTTTACTGCACCAAGACCATCAAGTACTGGCATATTAATGTCCATTGTTACAATATCAGGGTGATGCTCTTTGTAGAGTTCGTAACCATTTAGTCCATCATTAGCTTTAGCTACTACTTCGTGTCCTAGTTCCTCAAGTAATACACTTATTTGTGTTCTCATTAGCCCTGAATCATCAACTACTAATACTCTTGCCATTTTTATCTCCTATATTTGAATATAAATACAACAGCCACCACTTGTCTCTGTCTTAAAAGTAACACAAAAACGGCTATATTCTAGTTGCTTTTGAATTACTTCTATTGAACTTTTTTTTGGTATTCTAAAATTTAGCTTTTTATTAGAATCATTAACAATATGCTTCTCAATATTGCCTAATAAAATATTTAATACCTCTGCTAATACCTCCTCATCTGTAATACTACCTGGAGCTGATGAAAATGCTTTAGCTATTGAATTTGATAAAGCATGATCAGAAAGTAGCACAATTTTACCTCTAGCAGCACCAGAAACTTCAGATTCAACAGCACTATTGTATCGTTTAAGTGAAGGTGTGAGGTCTGTAGTTTGAATATCTATTAGATTAATTTTCATATAATCTTTGAAAATTTCACCTATTCTAACCTTTAGAGGTGAAAAGTCTACATTAGCCAAGTAAAATCTCTTGTAGAACTTTTAATGTTATTGCAGATGAAAGAGCGGCAAAAATACCTGCTACTATATCATCTCCCATCACACCTAATCCACCTTTTACTTTTTCATCGATTTTACCAATGATTGAAGGTTTTTTAATGTCAAAAGCTCTGAAGTATATAAAGCTTAGAACTATACTGATTAATGTTCCATCTTCTAGTGTTGGATTTAGTAAATTTGTCAGTTCAATTGCTTTTCCTGGTGCTAAACTAAGTGCTAACCACATACCTGCTAACTCATCAATAACTATTTTTTTATCGTCATGTGATTTAGTCTGTTTCTCATAAATATCAATCTGTTTTACTGCTATCATAGATATTAGAATTGTTGCCATAAAGAGATTTGATGGTGGTAAAAATAGTAAAATTGCTACACCTAAGATTAGTGCTACTATTGAGCCAGCAGTTCCAGGCGCTTTTGGAAAGTACCCGCTATAAAAAAGTGTTATAAACATGACTCTTAAGTTCATTTGATGCCTTATGTTAGTGATGTAGTTTGGTATAGTTTCATTAATTGTATGTAGAAATCTTCTTCATTATGTTTTTCTAAAAGCCCATCAATTGGAAGAATATCATTGTATAGAGCCTCTATATTCTTCATACGACCTTTAAAATATTCAGCAAGTATAAGAGCTGAAATCTCTTTTCTTACAAGCACAGCTGGAGGCATAAGACCCATTTTAATCAGCTCTAAAATTGTGTGAGAACGGTAAGTTATATGATGATGTTGACCATGCGGGCAGGTATAGTTACTAACTAGAGTACTACATATATTACAATAGGCATATTCACTTATCATCTCAACTTCTATGTCAAAACCTGTAAGTGTATCAACAATAGAGCGATTTGAGTCATGGTCATAATACATTCCGACACCTGAATGGTTTTTACCAAGAACTAAGCGATTACAACCATAGTTTTGCGCAACTATTGCATCTAATATAACTTCGTTATGTCCACCAAAAATGTAACTATTTTCAAGTGGTACAACAATGACTCTATTTTTTGGTAGATAGTTATTTACAAAGCGCATAATGGACTTATGACGTATTTCATATGGAAGTGGATTTTCATTATATGGTTTTAGTAAAAATATAACTACTAAATCAGTTTTGTCTAAAGAAGTTCTAATTAACCTTTCATGTGCTCTATGAAGAGGATTAGCTGCCATCATAATTGCAGTTGTATGTTTAGCATTTATTCTCTGTTTAGCCTCTTTAATACGTTTAATATTCTCTTTAACACTAGTCGCAAAAATTTCAAATTCACCTGAAACAGCTAACTTTCCAAGTCTTTTAAATGTTGCATCAACACAGTCAAATGTTAAATCATCTGTTCCATAAATATGACGAAGTCTCTCTTGTGGATCAATTTCAAAAACTTCTTCAACATCTATTTCACCAATTTTACCATTAGCAGAAACGATATTTAGTTTATCTCCAGGCTTTGTCTCATTTAAAACTTTTTGGTTCTGTTTCCCACTAGGTGCTAGTAAAAAAGGAAATGGGAATGTTTTTGAGTTGTAAATTTTACTTTTATAAACAGATTCTGACTCTTTTTTATTTAAAAGTTTGTCAATTGGGTTTAAAATACCATTATTAGCTAGTTCCAGCGCAGAGACTGCTTCTGCGTCTATAAAGAGTGTTTTATTTTTTACGTGCGATGCCATATTTTTTACGTTTCTCCCAAAGGCTTTTACGAGATATTCCCAATTTTTTTGAAAGTTCGGTATCAGGATATTTATGTTGATAATTTAGCACAATATACTTTACATAATCTTCAATTTGTAAAATATCTCCTTGGTTAAATACACTGTTTTGACTAGTTAATTCTAAAGACTTAATTCCATAGTCTGTATCTAACATACCACTAGTACAGATAATAATATTTTTATTATACGCAACTTCATCTATAAAAGTTTTACGTTCAGCTGGTTTAAGTAGGTGAAAATCAACTGCATAAATTAGATTGTTTTCATTAACTGCACGAATTACATCTGGTGTATCTTCATCGTAAAATGTAAAGAAAAGAAGTGTTTTCCCCATCTTTCTTGCCCTCTCATAAGCATAAGCGTCTGCATGACGCTGATAATTTGTAGCAATTAAAAGAGGTAAATCTAGGTGTGTATCTGCTTCATGTAGTACAGATTTTAAAGAGTGAGTAACGTAGCTATCATATGAACGTTTTAGGCGTTTCATCTGTTCATACTCTTGATGATGAAATATTTTTCTTGTTAACTCTTCAATCATAAATGGTTTTAATATATAATCTTTAGCACCAGCTTCAAGTGGTAAAGATACAGTGTCACTACTGACATATGAGACCATTAAAATTAAAACAACCTGTTTGTATGCTTCTATAATTGGA
>Ga0316205_10004629_pt1 | contig 11895 bp, 7 predicted proteins | sample 3monthpyrite_MG_FD_204941 | JGI IMG/M metagenome (GOLD analysis project Ga0316205, IMG submission 204941) | Microbial mat bacterial communities from mineral coupon in-situ incubated in ocean water Damariscotta River, Maine, United States -... | ecosystem: Environmental > Aquatic > Marine >... | reverse complement strand
CTGCGTCGGCTGGTCGACGAGGCGCGCCGCGCCGATGCGGGCGAGACCGATGCGCGCGCAGCGCAGGAAGCCGTCTATCGCTTTCTTCAGGCACTGGGCGGGGATTTTCCGGGATATGAAGACGCCATGCGCGCCCTCTTTTCGGGGAAAGCGGACCAGTTCGACGCGGCCATGACCGGCTGGCCCGCGGATATGCGCAACTACGCGATGGCGTTGATGCACAGGACAGGATGACCGTGATGGCCAGGGCCCGTGCAGACCGGCGTGCAGACCGGCGTGCGGGCCGGGGTGCGAGCCGGGGTGCGGGCCAATGCCCGCGCGCCCCTTTGGGGCACGGTCAATCCTTTGGGGTCGATCACCCAGCCGCAAACAGGTCTCGGCTGAACACCTTGGCGCGGATGTCAGCCAGTTCCGGCGTGATGCGCTGGGCAAGAATCATATCACATCCGGCCTTGAACCCGGCCAGTTCGGACTGGTCGCCGGAATAGGTTCGGATCGACGCCCCCTGCGATTGCAGCTCCTTGCCCAGCGCCTCAAGCGGATCGCGGGATCCGGTGGCGCCGCCCGGGATATAGACCCCGATCGTGCGCGGTGCGCGCGCCATCACCTGGGAGGCCAGCAGCGCGATGCGGGCGTTGTTGATCCGCGCGACGGTCGGCAGGACATGGGCCGGAACATCACCGAAGGCCGTGTTCAGATGCGCAGTGCTGCGCGGAACCCGTTGTCCGCCAAACCCGAAGCAGGGATTGTTCGCATAGGTTCCGATGCGCGGGTCCAGACAGATCCCGTCGATGACCTGGCGGGCGTTCAGCCCCTTGGCCAGGGCATAGCTGTCCAACTCGTTGAAATAGGCGACACGCGCCGCCAGATAGGCCTGCGAGAAATGCTTGACCGATTCCGCCTCGGCGGCGCCCATAAGGCGCACGCGCACTCCCGGTCGCTGCGCCGACGATTGCAGCACCGCAGCCACACGCGCGCCCATCGCACCTCGATCGCCAACGATCAGGAATTTCGGGTCCAGCGCATCTTCGAGCGATTGCGATTCGCGCATGAATTCGGGAGCAACAAGGATTGAGCGCGCGTTCAGCGCCGCACGCATGCGATTGGTGAATCCCATCGGCACAGCCGAGCGAATCACGATCGGCACCCCCGGACAGGACCGATGGGCCAGCTCGATCCGCGATTCCAGTTCCACGGTCTGATACTCGCCGGTTGCCCGGTCCTGCGACAGGGGCGAGGAAATCAGAACCAGCTCGGCGCCCTTCAGCGCCTCGGCGGTGTCCAGCGTGGCGCGCAGCGACAGGTCATGCGCCGCCAGATAGCCCTCGAGCGTCAGATCGGGCAGCGGGAACCGGCCCGCGTTGATGGCCTCTACGCGGTCGGGCACCGGGCCTGTGACAACCACGTCATGCTTGCGCGCCAGCGCCAGTGCGTCACTGAGCGCGACAAATCCAAGTCCGATCACGGCAATACGCATTGTTGCTCTCCTGTTATCCACAATCGCATCAGTTCGCCTGAAACAGATCACGGGTGAAAACCTTGTCCGCCACATCGTCCAGGTCCGGCGTCAGGCGGTTGGCAATTATCAGGTCGGATCGATCGCAGAACCTTTTGAAATCGCGCTCAACCGGCAGGCCGTTGAAGCTGTCGTCCTGCAGGGACGGCTCGTAGATAATCATCGGCACGCCGGCCTGATCCAGACGGTCGATGATGCCCTGAATGGCGCTTTCGCGAAAATTGTCCGACCCGGCCTTCATGACCAGTCGGTGCACACCCACCGTGCGCGGCTCCCGCGCGGTGATGGCGCTGGTCAGGACGGTCTTGCGCGCCTCATTGGCGTCGACGATGGCGGCCATCAGCTCTTGCGGGACGCTGGCGAAGTTGGCCAGCAACTGCTTGCTGTCCTTGGGCAGGCAATACCCGCCATATCCGAAGGACGGGTTGTTGTAGTGATCGCCGACGCGCGGATCCATGCACAGCCCCTCGATCACCTCGCGGGCGTCCATGCTCGTCGCCATGGCAATGGTGTCCAACTCGTTGAAGAACGACACCCTCATGGCCAGATAGGTGTTGGCGAACAGCTTGATCGCCTCGGCCTCGGTCGAGTCGGTCAACAGGACCGGCACATCCGCGTCCAGCGCCGCGTCACGCAGCAATCCGGCCACCATGGCCCCCCTGTCGCTGACCTCGCCGACGACAATGCGAGACGGGTGAAGATTGTCGTGCAGTGCCCGGCCTTCGCGCAGAAACTCGGGCGAGAATATGATGTTGTCGCAATCCAGCCGCTTGCGCAGCGCGTCGGTATAGCCAACCGGGATCGTCGATTTGATGACCATCAGCGCGCACGGATTGACCGCCCGCACCGCGTCGATCACCGCCTCGATGCTGGATGTGTCAAAGGCATGGGTGTCCGAATTGTAGTTGGTCGGCGTCGCGATAAACACCACATCGGCATTGCGATAGGCGTCATCGGGGTCCAGCGTGGCGCGCAGGCGCAGCGTTCCGCCGGCCAGGTATTCGGTGCAGTCCGCGTCCTCGATGGGCGATCGGCCCGCGTTCACGGCCTCCACGCGCTCGGGCGTGATGTCGATCGCGCAGACGTCATGCTGGCGCGACAAGAGGGCTGCGTTCGACAATCCCACATATCCAAGTCCGGCAACGGCGATTTTCATTTTCGGTCTCCTTGTCCGGGGTTCGGTTCAGCGCCTGTCCAACAGACGAAGCGCGGGGGAAATTTGTGACATCACAAGGTCGGGATCCGCCGGGGACGCGGACGCAAAGGTCACGACATCACCGTCCCTGAGTTGAAAGACCCCGCCCATGACAGGGCTCTGCGCGGCAATCGCGTCCAGTCTGAGCGCCTGAACACCCAGCGACCCGGGACGCAACACCACGACATCGGCACCGGGTGGGGCGATGGGCGCGCGTGCGATCTGCATCACCGAAACCGGACCACGGTCCAGCGCAATGCGCTCGGCGCGGCGTCCGGGGCGATGGACCCGCGCGCTGGGCTGCGGCATCGAAGCGCGGCCAGACAGGCGCCCCGTGCCGACGCGCAGCACATCGCCGTCGCGCAGCACCGGCGTCGCGGTGCCCTGGCTCAGAAAGGCCTGAACATCGACGCGCTGCTCGGCCCCGCCACGGATCAGCACGACATCGGCGCGCGCCGGGTCTTGCGCGAAGCCACCGGCGGCGTTGATCGCGTCGATTGCGGTCAGCGGCCGGTCGGTCAGCCCCTGGCGGCTCGGGCGGCGCACATCGCCAACCACGGCAACAGAGCGGGCATTGAAATCGGTAACCCGAACATCGACCTGCGGCGAGGACCGGTAGCGGCTCAATCTGGTGACAAGATCGGCGCGGATTTCGGCGACGCTGCGCCCGTCCACGGGCACGCGGCCCAGATACGGAACCTGAATCGCGCCGTCTTCGGCAACGCGGTAGCCTGCGGTCTGGGTCAGTTCGGGTTCATCAACGACAAAGAGCTGCATCACGTCCCCGACGCCCAGCCGGTAGACCCAGCCCTGGCCGCCGGCGCCAGCGCCGCCGCCGCCACCGAACTGGGCAATGTTGTCCGGTGTGACATCCACAACCGAGAGCGGGCGGGCGGCCTGGGCCAACGGCATGACATCCAGCCGCGACCCCTCGCCGAAGGACGGCCCTTGCAGCATTGTCGCCGGGGTCAGAGTGGCGGACGCGCACCCCGCAAGGCCAAAGCCCGTCGCAAGCAGCGCGGCGCGCGACACAAGGCGCAAGCGCGAGAGCCGGGCAACAAGAGCAAGGGACGGGAACCGAAGGGACATGAGAATTCGCTCCTGGCTGGAAACGGGATGACGGGGGCAATCAGCGGCCATAGATCAGCTCCGCGACGATATCGTCCGAGCGCAGATCAAAGCGCAGCGCGTCCGATGTGACATTGCTGAACAGCAACACGATGGAAATGAACGCCACCAGCGACGCGGTCAGCATGAACTTGGATTCCGGTCGCGGGAGCGCGGGATCGAAGCTGCGCTGGCGCGCTCCGGTGTTCTGCCGGGTCCATTTCTGGACATTGGGGTTGTGCGACACGAAGATCTTGATCGCCGCGCCCACGACCTGGCCATAATAGGTCAGCAATGGAAAGACCGGATGCCAGCGCCGGGCGCTCAGCCCCACCAACACCGAATGCACCGACCGGGTCAACGCCACCCACAGCACGTAGATGGCAAAAAAGGCCGGGTCGTGCAGCAGCCCGGCGGCGGTGAAGAACACCAGCCCGAACAGCGGTGTCCACATGGTAACCCGTTGATCAAAAAGCGCGATCCAGGTGAACAGGCCCAGTTTCCGCCGACCCATCTTCAGCGCCTTCGATCCGCCGCGCGCCATGTTGCCGAACCAGCGCTTTTGCAGGCCGATAGTGTCGCGCAAGAAGCCCTTGCCGGGCAGCGATTCCAGGCAATAGATCACCGTGTCCGGCACATAGGTCACATCCCAGCCCTGCTCGATCACCCAGCGCCAGGTTGACTTGTCATCGCCGGTCAGCATGTCGATCGGGCCCAGGCGCGGATGGTGCAGCGTGTCTTTCAACAGGTTCGCGGCAAAGTTGGGGTCCATCAGGATCTGGCTGCGAAACATCGACCAGCGCCCGGTCAGGACCAGCACCCGGCCCGACATCGCCATCGACGACATGTAGACATGGCGCTGGGCCATGCGCAGGCGATACCACTCGCGGTCCATTACACCGCCCGCCACCAAGGGCGTGTTATCCATCGTCAGCGCGCCAACGCGGGGTTGATGCAGCAGGATCGGCGCGGTCCGGCGGATGGTGCCCGGCTCGACCAGCGTATCGCCGTCCATCAAGATGCCCGGGCAATCGGGCGGCACACCGATGTCGCGCAGGCAGGCCAGCGCATCGGCCATTGCGCTGCGCTTGCCCGTGCCGTCCTGCATGGTGAATTCCAGCCGGATCCCGCCACGCGGATCGGTGGCGCGGTGCACATGCGAGATGACCGCCATATCCTGCCCGGACGACACCGCCGCGACAACGGTGCCGGAGCCGGAGTAATCCAGGATGTCGCGGAACAGGTTGGTAAAGACGGCCGCGTTCATCTGATCGCCCATCTTCCAGCTCAGCACCACCACCGCGACATGGCGGTTGTAGACCAGCGGATCGGCCTCGGCCCGGCGGCGAATCATCGGAAAGACGCGGCGGGTATAGGCATAGGCGCGCAGGATGTGAAAGCCACCCCAGGACCAGCGCCACATCCCGATCATGCCGATCGAGGCGAAGAAGGCCGCACTGCCGGCGTCCAGCGCGCGGCTGGGCATCAGGCCGAACATGCCGACCAGCAGCGCGGCCCACAGCGCCCCCGCCACAACCCAACTGGACCAGTGCGAACTCCGCAGATGTCTGGATTGATCCGCCATCACCGCCCCCTACAGCCCGACCAGCGACGCAAGTTCGCTGAACAGGGCGTTGGTGTTCACGTTGACCTCGGCCACCATGCCGATCGGCGCGCGCAGGGCGTCATCGGGCGTCACTTCGATCCGCGCGTAGCGGTCGGCGGCAAAGACATTGTCCTGCAAGCCGGTATATCCCGGCCAGCGCGCCTCGTAGTTCATCCGGGTCACGCGGCCGGGCACCGATGTTCCATCGGCCAGAGCAATCCGCGCGGTGTCGCCCAGATCAACGCTGCGCGCGTCTTCGGACAGGATCAGCGCGTGCACGGTCGGCGCCTCGTTGCCAACCAGAACGGCAAGCTGATCGCCAGGCGCGGCCCATTCGCCGCGGCGGCGGTCGATCTGCTGGACGGTGCAGTCGCACGGCGCGACGATCGGCTCACCCAGCAGCGCGCGCGATTCCCGCGAGGCCAGGGCCGCGATTTCGGCGTCGATATTTTCCAGCCGCAGGTCCAGGGTTTCGAAGGTCGCGACGTTTGCGCGCCCGCCTTGCAAGACACCCAGGGGCGCCAGAACTTCCGTTCGCGCCAAGTCATCCAGGCGGCTGCGAATGTCGAGCAGGTCTCCCTCGGCCGCCAGAACCGCTGCTTCCTGACGGGCGCGGTCCCGCAGCCGCGCGGGCGTCGGCAGTCCCGATGCCTGCATCGACGCCAGTTGTGCCTGTTCCACCGACAGACGGCGCTCGGCGATCCGCAGGGATTGTTCGATCCGCTCGCGCTCCGTCCCGGTCCCCGCCACTGCGATATCGGTCAGTTGGCTCATCGCGCCGCGCCGCGCCAGCAGTTCGGCGCGTTCGGTCTCCAGCCGGTTGCGGCGCTCGGCCACGGTGGCGACGCGCTCGTCCTGATCTGACGGCACGACATAGCCCAGCACGTCCCCGGTTCTGACCTGTGCGCCCAGCGTGGCGGTGATCTCGCTGATGCGCCCGGCGACGGGTGCCGAAAGGCTGGTTGCATCGACCGTCACCGCCGCGTAGCGCGCCCGGACCGAGGCAAAGGACGACCACGTCACCATGCCCGCCGCCGCCAGAACCAGCCCCGCCAGCGACAGTTGGAAGACCGTGCGGAACCCGCGCATCCGCTCGCCGGTTTCCTTGCGCGCGACCCGCGTATCTTCGGTTTCATTGAGCAATCTGGTCAGGCTCATGGCCTGGTTAGCCACCACAGATTCCACGATCCTGTGCAGAACCTCGGCCTGGGGCCGTCCCAGATCCACAAAGATAAAGCGCCGGGCGGCTTCGCCCGCGCTGTCCGGCCTGGCCTGGACGCGCATTTCGATCCGCGTGCCACCATCGCCGATCAGCAAGGTCAGATCGAAGACCCGGCCGTGACCCGGCGTCCCGGCCAGCGCACCCTCGGATTCCAGGGTGAAACCATGCACATCCCAATGCGCGGTCGCATATTCCACGCCTTGCCAGACAACCGCCATCGGCTCGGGAACCTGAACGCTGGGAACCGGTATTCTGGGAGCAGGCGCCCGGACCGGCGCCCGAACTGGCGCCCGAACTGGCACTGGGGCAGGCGCTGGGGCAGGCGCGCAAGCGGCGGCCTGCGGCGTATAGTTGTCGGACTGAAACCGCGCCTGAGCGATCGGGGCCTGAGCGATCGGGGCCTGAGTGATCGGGGCCTGAGTGATCGGGGCCTGACCAAGCGGGGCCTGAGTGATCGGGGCCTGACCAAGCGGGGCCTTGGGCGCGGGCGGATAGGCCGGGGCGCGGGGCACATGACGAAAAACCGGATTGCCCGCGGACCCGTCCCGGGGCGGGCGAGACTCAACCATGCGACGAGGCGACCGTTCCGTAACCTGTTCGGGCGCGGGGCGCGGGGCGGGCGAACGCGGCGCGGACGGCAGGGTGGGCGCGTGCGGCGCGACACGCATAACGGTCGCTCCCGGTCTGTTCTCGTAGACAGGGGGCGTGACAATCGGCGTCATTGGCCGCTGCGCAGGCGCGTCGCCGCCGGGCCCCGGCGCGGACCGCGGCTGGACGACGGACGATTGCGGCGCCCGCTGATCTGGCGACCGCTGATATGGCGCCCGGCGATCTGGCGTCTTGACATCCGGGGCCGTGACATCCGGGGTCCAGTTGTTCGGGACCCTGTTGTTCGGGGCCCTGTTGTTCGAGGTCGGGGCCGGGCGGTCGGCGAATTCCGGCGGTGTCATCGGCGCCCCCGGCCGCTGCCGGTGGTCGAGTGGCGCGGCCACCGGCGTCGCCAGCGCGAGATCTGTGGTTGCTGTGCCCAGCGCGGCGCGGGCCTGAACTGGCCCAGCCTCATGAGTTGCTCCAGCCGCCTGAATTGGACCAGCTTGAACGCGCGCGGGAACACGCACGACAGGCGGCCCGGATTTGCGCTCGTAGACAGGGGGGGTGACCAGCGGGGTCATGCCCGGCGCTTCGGCAGCAGAGGCCACGGTGGGGGGGACATCCCTCTCGGGCACTGGCGCGGCCGGGGCAGCATTTTCCGCGTTGTGCAGATAGGACGGCGGCGGAAACGCTGGCGGATTATACGGGGCATCAAAGCCCAGCATGTCCTCGGGCACATCCTGCCGCCGCACTTGAGGGGTTTCATTCATGACACGTCTCCGCGACGGCAATAGGGAACTGCCCTGCAAGGTCCGCAAACGCCGCCGCCGCCCCGATGGGACGGCCAATCACGTTTTGAACCCTGTTTTCGTCCATACCCGCCACTCACCTGCTGCTGGGTGTCCTGGGCCGCCGCATCGACGGGACCACTGTTTCTGTCCTGCCATTAGTCCTGCCGGATCATGGCTTGATTGGGGCAGATCGGCGACAATCCGGGGGTATTTCCGGAGCATTGGTGCAGCAGACGAGACAACCATCGCCCCAAAACCTGCCTATGGCCGGCAATTCAGGGGTGTTTGTCGCAAATCTGCGGTCAATGACAGGATTTGGGGGCTTTCATCGGCGCCTCTGGAAACCCGATTGTTTCCGTTACGGCATCAGTCCGGTGAAAGCGCCTTTCGGGACCCGGCGCGATCATCGGTCGACTGACTGACCGGCGCCTGACGGCACTCGCGCCCCGGCACGGCCTCGTCATCCGTCGCCAGCAGCATCAAAAAAGAAAGGAGAATGGTAGCGGAGGAGGGACTTGAACCCCCGACACGCGGATTATGATTCCGCTGCTCTAACCAACTGAGCTACTCCGCCACAGGCTGGCGGCTACCTAGGACACTGCCTGATAGCCGTCAAGGGGGAAATCGCCCCGGCGAGCGGGGCCTTACCCTCTCGCCTTGGACCCGCGTCCGCGCTAACACGGGGCAAGTTTCGGAGGCCCCATGCAGACCCTTCCCCAGACCCGCGATCTTGTCCTTGTCGGCGGTGGTCACGCCCACGCACTGGTGTTGCTGAACTGGGGCATGGCCCCCCTGCCCGGTGCCCGGCTGACCCTGATCGATCCGAACCCGATGGCCCCCTACACCGGCATGTTGCCCGGTCACATCGCCGGTCACTACAACCGCGCCGAACTGGAGATGAACCTCGTCGCATTGGCCCGCCACGCCGGGGCCCGGTTGATCCTGGGGCGTGCCGAGGGGATCGACCCGGTCAACCGGCAGGTGCATGTCGCCGGGCGCCCGCCCGTCGCCTATGACATCGCGTCGGTGGATATCGGCATCACATCGGACCTGCCCGCCCTGCCCGGCTTTGCCGATCACGCCATCGCCGCGAAGCCGCTGGGCGGGTATTCAGAGCGCTGGGCTCGGTTTCTGGAACATTTGGACGCCGGACTGGTATCTCCGCAGATCGCGATTATTGGTGCGGGTATCGCGGGGGTCGAACTTGCGCTGGCCATGGACCACCGGCTGGCCGGGCGCCCGGACCGGCAGATCACGCTCATCGAGCACCAATCGCCGCTGCCCAATCTCGGTCACCGGGCCCGCCGCCGCCTGCTCACCCTGATGGCGCGGCGTGGTGTCACGATCCACAGCGGCACCGCAGCCACGCGGATCGATCAGGACGGCGTTCACCTGGCGGATGGCACACGCATCCCCGCTTCGCTTGTTCTGGGGGCGGCAGGCAGCCGGCCACAGGATTGGCTGGTGCAGACCGGTCTGGCCCTGACGGATGGATTTATCACGGTCGATCCTTATCTGCGTTCAACTTCGCACCCCGAGGTGTTCGCGGTCGGGGACTGCGCCCATATGCAAGCCAACCCGCGGCCAAAGGCGGGGGTCTTTGCCGTGCGACAGGCGCCCGTGCTGACACGGAACCTAATAGCCGCGCTATCGGGCGGATCGTTGCGCCGATACGGGCCCCAGACGGACTATCTGAAACTGATTTCCCTGGGCGGGCAATCCGCGCTGGCCGATAAATGGGGTGTGCCGCTGTCAGGCCGCTGGCTGTGGCGGATCAAGGACCGGATCGATCGCAAATTCATGCGGATGTTCCAAACCCTGCCCGCCATGCCGGCGCCAGCATTGCCCAAGCCCCATGCGCTGGGCCTGCCCGAGGCCGTCGGCGACAAACCCCTGTGCGGCGGCTGCGGTTCCAAGGTCGGCCCCGACGCCTTGCGCGGGGCGCTCATCGGGCTGGGCAAGGCCCCAGGCATCGATCTGGGCGCGGGTGACGACGCCGCGATCCTGTCGGTCAATGGTGCGAAACTGGCGATCGCAACCGATCACCTGCGCGCCTTCTCCGAGGATCCCTGGCTCATGGCGCGCATCGCCACCCTGCACGCGCTGGGGGATATCTGGGCAATGGGCGCCACCCCGCAGGCCGCGCTCGTCAGCCTGATCCTGCCCCGACAATCCGAGACCCTGCAACGCCGCATGTTGGCCGAGATCATGGCCGGGATCAGCACCGAACTGAACGTGGCGGGCGCAGGGATCGCCGGCGGACACACGACGCTTGGCAGCGAACTGACCATCGGCCTCACGGTGACCGGGACGGTCGGCGACAGGATCCTGACCAAGGCGGGCGCACAACCCGGCGACGCGCTGATCCTGACCAAACCCATCGGGTCCGGCACCGTCCTCGCCGCCGAAATGGCCAAGACGGCACCGGGCCGCGCCGTGGCCGCGCTCTGGCCGCATCTGCTGCACTCTCAGGCCCAGGCTGCCCGCATTCTGGCGCCGCACGCCCATGCCATGACCGATGTCACCGGCTTCGGCCTCGCCGGCCACCTGGACGAGATCCTGCGTGCCAGTGGCGTCGGCGCCCAGCTCGACCTGCAAGCCATCCCGCTCTTCGACGGCGCCGAGGACCTCGCCGCGCGTGGCACAGCATCCACGCTGGCTCCGGCCAACCGCGCCGCCCTGATCGGGCGGATCGCCGCACCGCCGACACCCCGCGCCGCCCTGCTGTTTGACCCGCAAACTTCCGGCGGCCTCCTCGCCGCCGTGCCCGCACCTCAGGCAGCCGCGCTTTTGCACGCCCTGAACGAAGCCGGCACGCCAGCCGCCCGCATCGGCACCATCACCCAACCAGGCGATGCCCCGGCCCTCAAGGCGACCTGACCCGCTTCATCTTTCCGAAAAATACTCCGCGGGGATCCTCAAGGGGGATCGCATCCCCCTTGAGCGGCGCGTGGGGCCGCCCCCACCGGCGCGTTGAAGGGTCTGCGTGACCCTGAAACGCGCCGCCCTCGCTCAGCTTTCGCCCGCGCGCACCCGTTCGATCAGCGCCTCGACCTGGGGGCCCAGTTGCTCGACCACCAGCGCAACGCCGTCCACGTTGGGATGAATCATGTCCCCCTGAAACACCGAGGCCGGAGCGGCGCCGGCCTCGATCCGCGCGCTCAGCGGTGCCAGCATGTCGGCAACAAGCAGCGCGCCGTAATCCTCGGCCAGGTCCGGATACAATGCGGCGAAAGCGGTCTGATACTCGGGCCCGTAATTCGCCGGCGCGGGCAGGCCGACCAGCAGGGCCGGCACACCGTCGGTGCGCAGGCGCTCCAGGATCGCCGCCAGGTTGGCCCGGCTCAGCGCCGGATCCAGCCCACGCAACAGGTCATTCCCGCCAAGCGCCACGATCACCGCGTCAGGCTGATCCGCCAGCGTCCAGTCCAGCCGCGACAGCCCGCCCGCGGTGGTGTCACCGCTGACGCCTGCGTTCAGCATCTCGACATCCTGCCCGCGCGCGTTCAGCCAGACCTGCAATTGCGGCACCAGGCCCTGACCGGGCTCCAACCCGTAGCCCTGCGTCAACGAATCGCCCAGCGCGGTGATCCGCACGGTCTGCGCCATCGCCGGTGCGGCCGCGACGGAAAAAACCGCCAGGATCGTGAAAACAAGGGCCAGACCCCCTTGGCGACGGTTGCCGATGGCCGCAAAGACCCCATATCGGCCTAAAGCGCAAAGGAATGATTGCATGAATGCCCCCGTTTCGTCGTTGCCGGTCCTGACGCTGGAAAACGCCTGCCTGACCTTGCAGGGCAATGCCGGCCCTGTCGACATCCTACATGGTATCTCGCTGGAAATTGAGCAAGGGCAGTCGGTTGGGCT
>Ga0316205_10004628_pt1 | contig 11896 bp, 9 predicted proteins | sample 3monthpyrite_MG_FD_204941 | JGI IMG/M metagenome (GOLD analysis project Ga0316205, IMG submission 204941) | Microbial mat bacterial communities from mineral coupon in-situ incubated in ocean water Damariscotta River, Maine, United States -... | ecosystem: Environmental > Aquatic > Marine >... | reverse complement strand
TGTTACGCCTGATGATATATTTACCGTATCCCTGGTTAATGCAGATGGGTAACCTACTCGGTCGTATCGGATACTACTTAATGCCCTCGCGTCGCAGGATTATTCGTGTCAACTTGCAAGCCTGTTTTCCGGAGTTTACCCAACAAAAATTATCTCAGGTAGCACGCGACAGCTTTTGTTCTGCGAGTTGTGCAATTTTTGAATCGGCTATCTCCTGGTGGGCCAGCGATAACAAACTTCAAGGTTTGCACCAAATCGTAGGCCTGGAGCATTGTGAAAAAGCCTTCGAAAAGGGTAATGGGATATTGTTAGTGGGTGCCCACTATACAACAATTGATATCAGTGGCCGACTATTGTCACTTCATTTAGATAATATTTACCCTACTTACAAACAGGCACATAACAAACTGTTTGATGCCATAATGACCGCAGCTCGTACCCGTTCCATGAAAGGTTTAATTGCCAGTTCAAATATGCGCGGTTTAATTCGAACCTTAAAAAACAACAACCTCATCTGGTATGCACCCGATCAGGACTTTGGTCTTCATAGCTCAGTATTTGCACCCTTTATGGGTATTCAGGCCACTACCTTAACAACGACAAGTCGTATTGCCAAAGCAAGTAAAACCAGTTTATTACCCTTTTCCTCAGAGCGACTGCCAGACAATAAAGGTTATCTGATTCGAGTTGGTGCCGCACTTGAAAAATTTCCCAGTGGTGATGATGTTGTAGATGCAACGCGCATTAACCAAACTATCGAAGAACAGGTACGACGTACTCCAGAACAATACCTGTGGGGGCATCGACGATTCAAAACACGCCCACGCGGTGAAGCGCAATTTTACCCCGCACGTCGGGATAAACCTTTACGTACTTATTCCCGCTTACTTGGTTTAGTCAGCTTGCCTGCCATTGTTTATACGGCCTATATGGCCTTGCGAACACACAAACTGAAATACCTGAAACAACGTCTGGGGTTTGGTCACTTTCCCGGTGGAGGAATTGATATCTGGTTTCATGCAGCCTCTGTGGGAGAGGTAAATGCAGTAATACCATTACTCAGTCTGATACACAAAGTTCATCCCGACAAGAAACTAATATTAACGGTAAATACACCCAGTGGATATGACATTGCGGAGTCAAAACTACCAAAAGGAATTGAATGCCATTTTCTCCCTATTGACTGGATGTTCGCAGTAAAACGATTTATTCGTCAGCTAAAACCCAAATCAATTCTCATTGTTGAAACCGAAATCTGGCCAAACCTGTATCTCTTTGCTCACTATCTCGGTATACCCATAATCATTATAAATGGTCGCCTGTCTGAAAAAAGCACTCAGGCAAGGCCCTTGATTCGCTGGATTCTGACTCGTTCCCTTGAAGCAGTTTATGCTATCTATGCCCGTTCGGATCAGGATGCCAGCCGCTTCATCGAAATGAAATTTAAACCAGAATATATCAAGACACTTGGTAACCTTAAATATGCCCGCCAGCACAAGGAAAAATCCAGTGTATTTCAGTGTTCTCGTCCCTATGTCCTTGCAGCTTCAACACGGCCTGGTGAAGAAAGACTCATTACTGAGGCATGGTTAAAGTTAAAACTTCAGCAAGAACTACTTATTATTGTGCCTCGTCATCCAAAACGGCTGGCAACAATAATAAAGGACTTAAGCAAATTTAATATCGTTATAGCAGTACGCAGCCGTGAAGAGCAGATTACTGATCAAACCCGGGTATATATTGCTGATACCTTTGGGGAGCTGGAACAGTTTATTGCAGGCAGTTTATTTGTTGTGATGGGTGGCAGCTTTAATCAATACGGTGGACAAAATATTCTTGAAGTCGCACAGGCAGGTAAAGCGGTACTGTTCGGACAATCAATGGAAAATTTCCAGGACGAATGCCAGCTTTTTATTGAAACTGAGGCTGGCGTACAGATTAAAAGTCATGCTCGGCTTTTTGACGTTATGGAACAGTTCCTGAATAATCACCAAATGAGAGATCGGTTTGCACAGAATGCTTTGACATTAACAAATAATATGGAAGGAATTACCGAGCGCTACTTAACCGAGCTGGAATGTGATTTACCGATCCTCAACTCAAGCCATCGCTCTGATAACCACTGATGAGTTTCGACCAGTCGGATTCATCAAAATAAAAATGTTCATGTTTATTTTTTAACTTTAATAACGATCGCTTGAGACGTCGTAAATTGCCTGACTGCCACTTTTGATTAATTTTTCGGTTTCTACCCCTGTCAAAATCAATCAAATGAAACCGTCCACCCGTATCCAACATCACATTATTTGCATTCAAATCTGCATGCCAGATTCCTTTAAGATGAAATCGTCGAATCAGGCTACCTAGCGCAACCCAGTAACCTTCTGCTAGTGGCTGACGACTGAGTTCGTCAACCAAGGTATTAGCATTCATTATCCTTCGCGTCATAATATCGGCTTTATATAACAAGCCCTTTCTGCTGACGCGGCAAGCGACGGGCTGGGGAACCGGTAATCCAATTTCGCGCATATAGGCAAGTAAATGCCATTCACGCCATGCACGCGTGTAGCGTAAACCCGTCCAAATGTACTCATCTTCAAAATATCTAGCTATTAATCCACCGCGACGAAAATGGCGTAGTACATAATCCCGACCTGCGTATTGAATAAAGAATGTCGTGCCCCGCCCCTCGGCAAATCCAATTATCGCACTACGCTCAGCCCAATATTTTGCATCAAATCCAAGCATTTCGGGATTTTCAATGTGTTCAGCATCGTATAGGATGTAGTCTGAGTTATCTTTTATTGTTTGAATATGCATTTATGTCATTATCACTTGACGCACCACCAAATCACATTTGTATTCTGCGCCTTTCTGCCATTGGCGATATTTGCCATGTACTCCCGGTAGTACGCACTTTACAACACGTTTGGCCAAAGACAAAACTTACCTGGATTATTGGAAGGCTGGAATATCAGCTCATTGGCGATATTCCTGGCATTGAGTTTATCATTTTTGATAAACGAATGGGTTTCAAGGCCTATCAAAACCTCAGAGCGGAAATGCGTAATCGAAAGTTCGACATCCTATTACACATGCAAATGTCTCTTCGCGCCAGCATTGCCAGTTTATTAATACCTGCAAAAATCAAACTTGGCTTTGACAAAACACGAGCAAATGATCTGCAGTGGCTTTTTACCAATCAACGTATTCCATTCAAAGCCAAACAACATGTACTTGACAGTTTTTTTGAATTTATCGAAGCGTTAGGCATCTATGAGCGTGTAATGGAATGGAATATTCCAATTGAAACTGAGACTCGCAACAGTGTAGATACTTTGGTACCCAAAAAACCTTATATTGTAATCAGTCCCTGCTCAAGTATGTCCTATAGAAACTGGTCCGTATCCGGCTATGCTGCAGTCGCAGATTATATCGCACAGCATTACTCCATACCGGTTGTCTTGACAGGCGGGCCAGCGACCATCGAACAAGAATATGGAGAACAAATTTACGCCCTGTGTGCTCATAAACCGATTAATCTGATTGGAAATACAAACCTTAAACAGCTTCTTGCTATTATCGAAGGTGCTCGCGGATTGATCGCTCCCGACTCTGGCCCAGCACATATGGCAACAGCCGTTTCCACGCCTGTCATTGGATTATATGCATCTACCAATCCGGATCGTGCCCGACCATATTTCTCAACACCCTATACCATAAATAAGTATCCTGAAGCAGTGAGAGCAAAATTTAATAAAAATGTTGATGAAGTTCCCTGGGGTACGCGTGTCCGTGATAACGGCACCATGGATCGCATTTCCATTAATGATGTCTGTAAGCAGATAGATCAATTGTCAGATTGATGATTGATACCGCACTCCAGCTGGCTCCATAAAGAAAAACACTTTTTCATTTTGGTGACATTATTTAAATTACCTCTATTACCGAAATCCAGAAAGAAACTCTTCGATTAACATCTAATAAATACTAAAGATGTAATAAACAAGGTATTACTTTTTTAGTTAACTAAACTTTATAGACAATAATACCTTATCAACTAATGTAATCAGAATTAATTGCACAGGATCGTCATGTGTTCAATTAATTTATTAAAATGAGTATCTTCAGAAAACTGACTATCAGCTTTCTTTTTTCCTTCTATCGCAATCCGTGTTCTTAAATCCGGATTTTCATATAATTTACATATTGCTTCATATAAAGAGATTGGATCGTCTACTTCAAATAATAATCCATTAATTTCATTATCAATAATATCAACCACGCCCCCGGCATTTGTGCCGATAACGGCAACCCCGCCTCGCATCGCTTCAGCTAGTACAAGTCCAAAGGTTTCCTTTGGAGATGTAAGGCAAACCACATCAAAACACGGCATCTTATCTGACGCATCATCAATCATCCCGGTAAATGATACATATTCGCTTAAGCTACTTAGTTCAACTGAATTAACAAGATCAGCATAATATTGTTCATCCATAACATGACCAATTATGGCAAGTGATATGTCATGCTTTGTTTCAATCAGTTCTTTCATTGCTGAAATCATGACGTGCTGAGCCTTGCCTTTTTCAATTCTGCCAAACAAAACTATATTCATAGTGGATTTATTAATTTTGAATTGTTTGAAAAATAATTCACAATCCAATTCTGTATTGCATGGGGCAGAGACTCCAAGATATAAAAGTTCGATTTTTTGCCTGGGCAATGGTAAATAGGTTAATGCATTTTCTTCTACCATTCTGGAAATGACCAGAAATTTATCAATTTGTTTATAAAACCAGCGATGCAATAGATCTTTTTTACTTCGAGTAATTTCCATATGACGACTGTAAACGAGCTTTACAGTATTGCCTGATAAATATTTAGCCATTGCGGCCAGATTAAGGTCCTTTCCCCAATTGATGTGTAGCACATCGATTTGGTTTTGTTTTATTAACTCTACGAGTTTAAAGGAAGTAAAAATTGGCAAGTGTTTACTGCCTGAATTTAATGTTTCATATTTAACCCCTTCTTTCTCGAGTTTTTCAGCTAACATACTTTGCTCTGATACTACGGGAACACATAGGACGCCACTAGCGCGTAAAAACTTGATCTCGCGATACACATAGAGTTCAAGCCCACCATATCCATGTGACAAACACAGTATAATGACTTTCATTCGCCCAGTTTCTCTAACATTTTGCTAATTTTAAGTTTAACTTTCGTTACATCGGGGATACTACCGTCCGCTTCAAATGCTGCTTCATGAATAATTCCCCGCGGCCAATAACGGTATGGGATGGTCTTGAAAAAAATTCCCAGAGTAGATGTGCCTGCTGCAATTGCAAGGTTCCTAATCCCGGTATCGTTTGACACCAGTAATTTCGCATGTTTAATAAGACTTAATGTAGTATCAAGACTTACGGCTTTATTACCTTCAACATTTTCAAATTGACTAAGGGGTTCAATAATTTCCTCAATTGACTCCCAATCGGCGATACCTTCTAGAATAATATGCTGGTACTCACCATACTCATTCGCCATTTGTTTGATCAAAGTCGAAAATAAGGCATGAGGCCAACATTTGTCTTTAGTTGAGGCACTGGGAAAATATACTATATATGGTTTTTGAACTGATGCCGGCTTAATATCTAGGTCGAATTGCAACGGATAGCGTGAATCACACCCAAATACATGTAACATATCCATCATGCTCTCCGCTTCAAAACGGAAGTCGGAGCGCAATACGGCAACATCATAAAGTATACGGCGTAAAGCCCCTCTATAGGGGAACCCGACTTTAATCCCGGCCCTGTTTAACAGAACTACCAAATGGGAACGACTGGTTGAAGCCATATCAAAAATAATATCATGGTAGCCAAGTTCCTTAATTTTTTTTATCTGTGTAATCCTGGATACATTACGTTGATCACTACCATGAATTATGTGTACTCTATCGACAAGCTCTTCTGGCGCCCCATAAATATAGTTACTAACAAGACTGAGGGTTATTCTTGCATTGGGGAAAAATCTTCGCAGTTCATATAAAAAAGGTCTTAGTAAAACCATATCGCCGAGAGCTGCATGTCGGATGACTGCAATTGAAGCAACTTTCTCCCGTGACAGTGCTGCAACTTTTTTCCGGCCCTGCTTTGATGCCCAGGCACCTCGTTCAAACCATAGTTTCATAAAATTAATTTTGCGATTTAATGATTAATAATTGGTAGAACTAATAGTATAATCTGATTAATGAATAAAAATCCGAAAAAAATCCTTGTTGTGCGAAATGATAAACTCGGGGACTTCATGCTATCTTATCCGACATTTTCGCTTCTCAAGAAGGCATTGCCCAATACCGAAATCCATGCCCTCGTGCAACCATACACCCAGAGCATGGCAGAGCTCTGTGAATGGATAGACATCGTTCAACTCGACAACTACAAATCAGATGGTTTTAAGAGTATTTATCAATTATATCTATTGTTTAAAGAACACAAGTACGATGCTGTGATAACATTATATTCCGAAACACACACCGGATTTGCTGCTTTCCTTGCTAAAATTCCATACAGACTTGCTCCTGCCACCAAACTTGTTCAAATTTTTTATAACCACAGACTCAGACAAAAACGATCTCGCTCAGAAAAACCTGAGTATATTTATAATCGCGATTTGGCCGAACACTTTCTCAAAGATTTTCAAATCAATGTTGCTGAATATAAAAAGGCACCATTTTTAAATTTTAACCCGCAAGAATTGAAACTCATTTATAAAAGCTTTTTAGATGCATACAATATAAATGAGCACAAAAAGCTTGTTTTTATCCATCCTGGTAGTGGTGGTTCTGCTAATAATTTAACTGTTTCACAATTTGCTGAGCTTGCTCATGCCTTATTAAATAAACCAGCATGGCAACTAGTCATTTGCGCCGGACCTGATGAAATCATACAGGCGCAACATCTGGCTAACTTAACAAAATCACTTAATCCCGTTATTTACCATTCAAAATCTGGTCTAAAGGACTTTTCACAACATATTGCCATTGCGCATTTGTTTATTAGTGGTTCAACGGGCCCATTACATATTGCTGGTGCATTGGATGTACCTACAGCTGGTTTCTATACCCGTAGACGCTCTGCAACCGCCTTACGATGGCAAACACTTAATTCAGATGATCGGCGCCTTTCTTTTTCTCCCCCAGCAGAAGCTCAGGCTGAAGACATGCACGCAGTCGATATCTCTGCATGCGCAAAACTAATCAGCACTACTTTTATTGCTTCTCAATAGCGTTAGATTTAATCCACAAGTCTGCATACTTTACAAAGGTGGAATGTGCAGAAAGAATAGCAAGTAAAAATCCCTGCTTACCGTCAAGGAATCCGGCCCGCACTACATACATTTTAATAAAACAACCTATACCATGTATGATGCCATTTAATATAGATGTTTTTCTTCCTGCCCGATATCGTTGTAAAGACCACTCAGCAGCATAATTTGCTGATTTCACCAGGTAATGTTCTAGATCCCGGTAAGTGTAATGTATTAAATCTCCCTTAAGCTGCATTACCTTAACAGACTTGTTCAATTCAAGTTTTTCATGCACTCGACTAGCTGAGTAGAGTCCATTTTCTTTTCGATAAAGACGAGTAACATAATCCGGATACCAACCGCTATGTCGAATAAAGCGACCAAAAACATAAGATAGCCTCGGGATCGCATAGGCAATATGTTCTGGATTTTGATCAATAACAATTTTAATTGCATCACAAAGCTCACTCGACAATCGCTCATCAGCATCAATCATTAATATCCAGTCAGAGGTCACATATTCCTGCGCCCTTTGCCTCTGGATACCAAATCCCTGCCAGTCGATATTGGAAAAAACTTTACCCGTGTATTCATTCGCGATATTTATTGTGTCATCCTGACTGCCTGAATCTAAAACTATAATCTCATCAACCCATTTTATTGACTCAAGGCAGTCCCGAAGCATTGAAGCTTCATTTTTTACAATCAGAACTGCGCTTATCGTAGATGTATGAAGTGTAGTTGCAGTCACAAGATTAAGACCAGGATTTTACTTTTCGTAGATGCATTGCAAAAAGTAATGAGAGAAAAATAAGATTAATGGCTACAAAATTTCCTTTTATAAAAGTTGCTGCTTCTGTTATGGAAAATATCGTAATTAAAATAATGTGACTCATACCCATTAGAGATGTAACCGGACTCGATTTACGTGTTCGAAAAAACAGGTAAAAAGGATAATAAAGTATAAACAACATAACGATTAACCCCACTATTCCCCGTGAAACCAATGTTTCCACAAAGGCATTGTGAGGATGGCTGTGATTATTTACACCTGGATTCACCAGTCCGGCATCAATATATTCCTGCATGGCTTTATTATAGTTACCACGCCCCACACCAAATATGGGCGATTCTTTAATAAGATAACCACTTGCCCGCCACATTTCCAGTCGAATACCTGCGCTTGAATCCGATACTTCTTCTGATAATCGGCTGTCTTCAGATTGTATGTAGGACAACGTTTGTTGTGTCGCACTGGATATCCTGTTCTGTACCATTTCAATATTTAGAACTGCTATAACAAATCCAAATATAAGAAGAGAAAAGGCGACAACAACCTTTCGGTTATGTATGTAATAAAAAAAATATAACCAAGCAATTGCTATAAACCCTAAATAAGCGCTTCTCGTACCTGAAAGCGCAACAACCCATAATGCAGTAACAATTGGAATGGTTACTAAAATAATTTGTTTTATATCGGACTTTTTATCCCATTTGTAATAATAAATAACTTTGGCGACAACAAGAGTCACCATTAATAGAGTAACAGGCCCAATAAACAGCGAACTATACGTCCCCCAGGTTCTTTCCAGTTTAAGAATATAAATTTCGTAAGCACCCCAGACTGATACTGCTATAAGACCAGTGACTAAACCATAAAAAAAAGCCAACTCCACATTCTTGATTTCTCGCAACATCAGGTATATGGGGATAATTAATAAAAAACGTATTTCAAGACCTAACCAGGAAGTTTGCTCCTCAGTCCATCCATTTACCACAGCCGTGAGGATAAATATGGAAAAATATAAAACAAACCCCCAAAGCCATTTTTTTTCCTCCGGGAACAAGGCTGTTCTCGAACCTTTGAAGTAATAATATATAGATACCATAAACAACAAACCCAGGATGTCACTAATCCAGTGCCGTATAAAAGTACCCGCTACCGGAAAAAGAAACACCAGTAACAATACAAAATTTTCAGTTGTAATATATTTTTTCTTATTCATCACTGTGTATTTTTTCCAAAACATCCTCTACGCTGATTGAATTCAAACAGTCAGTATGGCCATATGGACATTTTCTCTTAAAACAGGGGCTACATTCTAATCCTTTATAAAGAATTTTTGCTCTATTCGTTAATGGCGGGGTATACGATGGACTTGAAGAACCATAGATAGCAACAACTTGTTTTCCTGTAGCCGCAGCTATATGCATGAGCCCCGAGTCATTTGTTATGATGGATTGGCATAAATCGATCAAGTCCACAACGTCTACTAGTGACGTTTCACCACACAAATTACGAATATATTTATTATCTTGTGCAATAACATTTGCCAGCTTTTTGTCTTTACTTGAGCCAAAAACCCAAACATGATGACCTGCATCAACCAGTTTATTTGCAAGCTGTCTGAACAATGAAACTGGCCATTGTTTTGCTGGTCCGTATTCTGCGCCTGGTATGATACCAATTACCGGTTTATCGACATTTAATTTGAGTGACGATATTAAGGTTTGTTGATTCTGCTTGCTGCCTTCGAGTGAAGGATAGGGTACCTCTGGTGGTAGTTCCGCATTACTCGGTAGCCCCAGAGCGACTTGTCTTTGTACCGTCTGGGTTAATATACTCTTATCCAGTTTACGAATATCATTTAATAAGCCATAGCGCATTTCTCCACGATAGCCCGTTCTAAACGGAATTTTTGCCACGAACGGGACAATCGCGGACTTGAAAGAGCGTGGAATAATAATCGACCTCGTATATTTATTATTTCGAAGCTCAACCCCCGTTTTAAATCGTGTTGGTAATGATAATTTATTGTGTGCTACCGCCAGAGTAATTCCAGAATTCACCTCATGCATACGGGATAGCACCGGAATAGACCATGCGGGTGCAACAACATCTATAATTGAGTCAGGAAAGCGTTTTTTTAGAGTGATAAACAGGCTTTGTGCCATAACCATATCACCAATCCAGGCAGGACCTACGATCAGGATTTTTTCTACCGCAGCCTTTTCAGACACTCGCTATCCCTGGTCATCACGATGTAACCAGTCCATATATTCCTTGACGCCTTCCTCTACGGTTTTGAAGGGGTCGGAATAACCTGCCTCACGCAAAGCAGTAATATCTGCCTCAGTAAAACTCTGATAGCGTCCTTTTAGATGTTCAGGAAATGGAATAAATTTAATTTCGCCCTTGTTATGCCAGTTAATTACTGCATTAGCAACATCCTTGAATGGCTGACTACGACCGGTACCGAGATTGAATATACCGGATTTATCTGGATGATCCATAAACCAAAGATTGACTGCTACAGTATCGCCGACGTAAACAAAGTCACGGCGTTGCTCCCCATTACCATAACCATCACAACCTTCAAATAATTTTGCCTTACCAGATTCTTGTATCTGTGTATTTACATGAAAAGCGACACTCGACATACTTTCTTTATGCTGCTCGCGTGGGCCATATACATTGAAATAACGAAAACCAACAATCTGACTTTTAGCGCCTGGAAGAATTCTTCGTACATATTGGTCAAACAGGAATTTGGAGTAACCATACATGTTCAGTGGCTCTTCGAACTCACGCTGTTCTTTGAATACAGACCCACTACCATAAACGGATGCGGATGAGGCATACAGGTAGCTAATCTGGTGTTCCAGACAATAATGCAGTATAGACTTGGAATATTCATAATTATTTTCCATTACAAATTTTCCATCCCATTCAGTCGTGCTGGAACAGGCGCCTTCATGGAAAATCGCATCTACTTTTTCGGCAAAGGGTTTATTAGCAGAGATATGCTCAATAAAATCTTCCTTACTCATATAGTCGGCGATCTCGCAGTCAGCAATATTTTTGAATTTCACACCATTTTTCAGATTATCAACAACAATGATATCGTCACGACCACGGTTATTCAGTTCTTTTACAATATTACTGCCTATAAATCCGGCTCCACCGGTAACAATGATCATTATTTTTTCCTCATACTCAATTTTCCAGAATACTTTTTATGATATCGCTGGTGGAATGGCCTTCTATGAAGCCAAGCACTTTTACCTCACCACCGTGCTCGATAACACACTCACCTCCAGCAATTTCACTCGCTTGATAATCCCCGCCCTTGACCAGGACATCAGGAAGGATATTACAGATCAGTCGCTCAGGAGTATCTTCTGCAAAGCTAACAACCCAATCAACACATTCCAGACCGGCCAATACAGCCATACGTGGTTCAATCGAATTGATCGGTCGCGACTCACCTTTTAGTCGTTTAACTGACGCATCGTCATTGACAGCAATAATCAGTCGATCGCCAAGTTTCCCGGCCTGTTGCAGGTAACTAACATGACCGGGATGTAAAATATCAAAGCAACCATTGGTCATTACAACTTTTTCACCATGACTTTGTGCTTCCTTGACCAAGGTTTTAAGTTGCTGTTCCGTCACAACACCGCGTTCAACCGGTTGCTGTTTGCGCAAAGCTAATTTTAATTCATTTGCACTGACGGTGGCCGTACCAAGCTTACTCACTACAACCCCCGCACCTATATTGGACAAGGCCGTTGCTTCTTCGAGTGT
>Ga0316205_10004627_pt1 | contig 11896 bp, 10 predicted proteins | sample 3monthpyrite_MG_FD_204941 | JGI IMG/M metagenome (GOLD analysis project Ga0316205, IMG submission 204941) | Microbial mat bacterial communities from mineral coupon in-situ incubated in ocean water Damariscotta River, Maine, United States -... | ecosystem: Environmental > Aquatic > Marine >... | reverse complement strand
AGTTTATGGGAAAAAGCCAAATTAAAAGGTGCTTATTTTGTTGGTTTTTTACAGGCTACGCCTGATGAATTACCAGGAAATTCCACTGATCATGTAAATTATGCTTCTTACGAGAAAGCACTTACCCCGTTGCTTGAGAAAGGTAATAAGCAAGCTGCTTTATTACTAAAGGTAATGTCAGCCGCGGGGCAAAATTATTTGCATACGATCGATGCAGCACTAAAGCGTCCGAGTGATCAAAATGTAGTGGTTGCCTTATTTATGACCATTGAAAAATACTTCGCGGATATTTGTCCAACATTTGATAATCACCGAGAAATTGATGTGATTATTGAAGAATCTAAGCAGAAGTGTCAGCAGTGTGATGAGTCTTTGGCTGAGTTGAAAGCTGCGGTGCCAGAGGCGGAAAAATATTTACATGCGATGATGGTGCTATCTGGTTATTGTGAAGAATTAACATTTCCAGTATTTGGCCAGACTGATGCGATTGGTTCGGTAATGCGTAAACGTATTAAGCATTTGACTGACCCCATTAAGGCGCAAACTAAGGTGTTGAGAAGTTGAGTGCATTATCTGTACTTTATAAGATTAATAAATATTTTTTCATCGATATAATTTGCGTGATGTAACAGTCCATGTCATCACTACATATCAGTAAAATACATATTACCTTGCAAGTTAAAATTCCTCATGATGTTTTAGAGAGATACCTACCTTCTTCAGCAGAAGTAGTGGGCGAAGCATTAACGGAACAAGTTGTAGCTGCGGTAAAAAAACATAAGCTAAGTTATTTTCCGGCGCTTGATTTTTTACAAAAACAGGGTGATCTGGAAGAAGACCTGCTAGATGCGACAGAAACCATTGCCTGGTTTGCCTGTAAATTGGTGAGAGAAGAAGTGAACAAAAAGTTGCGTGCCTTTTTTTCTACACTTAGTTTCCAATCTGTAAAGTGTACCTCTTACGCAATGCCCAGTATTAGGGCGAATCACATTAATGCCTGGAGTGAGTTGGTAGAACATTACACTCCAAATACAGTAAAGCTGGATGTTATAGCCAGTATTCTTAAAAAAGAGCCTCATCCAAAAGGATTGGAAAATTGGTCCAAACAGCTATTCAGGCGAAATCTTGAAGAATCGTTTGAGTCTTTTGAAGTTATTAAAACTTCTGTATTGTAATGCCGACCTTTGTCGTCGGCTAAACCTTCTTAGAAATCTATTGCTACCCCTAATTGTCTCTTAACTAATAACTGATTTTCTGTATTAAATATTGCTGATTTTTACACAGTATGATTGCAGGTGTAACTTAATATAAGGCATTGAATATGTAGATAATTTGTGTCTAACGTGGTTAAACAGAAAGCTGATTTTTAGTCTAGTATTAAGTTGTCCTTCAAATTATAAAAATTCAGGATATATATATGCGATTTCTATCAAAAAATCTGCTTATTGTAATTATTTGGCTGTTTATGTCAGCATGCTCTGAACCCAATAAACAAACTCTTCGAATAGGAACCAATGTCTGGCCAGGTTATGAGCCTTTATATTTGGCGAGAGAATTGGGGTATTTTAATAAGGATGATGTTCGTTTAATCGAATACACATCTACCTCTCAAGTACTAAAGGCTTATCGAAACGGCTTACTGGATTCCGCTGCCCTTACACTAGATGAGGCAATTATATTGCTTGAAGCAGGTGAAGATTTTCGCATCGTTTTAGCAATGGATGAATCAAATGGTGCTGACGCCCTATTAGGGCAGGTATCGTTAAAGTCTATAGATGAGCTCAAAGGCAAGCGTATAGGTGTGGAACACACGGCCTTAGGTGCATATTTTTTATACAGAATTATTGAATTAACTGCTTTAGATAAAAAAGATATTACAGTCGTTTCACTGGAGGTTAATCAGCATGTGAGGGCGTTTAAAGAGAGGCAGATTGATGCAGTGATTACGTTCGATCCTGCGCGCAGTGAAATAATTCAGAATGGAGGAAATGTATTATTTGATAGTTCCCAAATCCCCGGAGAAATTGTTGATGTCTTAATCGTTAGGGCAGAGAAATTAAAGTTGTTTGAAAAAAATATTGATTACTTAAAGTATTCCTGGTTTAAAGCGGTAGATAATATACAGCGTGCCCCTAATAAATATGCAAAAATGATAGATAAGAGAATGAGAGTAGGAGAAGAAAATGTCATGTCCATGTTTGAGGGGTTGGCATTTCCTGATAAAGAAAAAAATGAATTTTTATTAAATTCAACAGAAGGAAAAAGTTTGCTTGTTTCATCGAAAAAAATGGCAAAAATAATGACAGAAAACGGATTGATTGATTCTATTGTAGATACCGATGTTATGTTTAAGGTGATGGCGAAATAGATTATATGAGAATTCCATTAGGCATAAAAATCACATTAGGTACTGTTTCTGCGGTTTTAGTTGCTGTTTGTTTTTTATTAATTAGTACGTATAACTATTTGTTGATAGAACAAACTGAAGAACTCAAGCAGAAGGTGCATATAGATATTTCACGCCTTCAACAGACAATAGAATTCTTATTGCAAAAAAATGAGTTTGAGCAGGCGCAAGTTGAAATGTCTTCTTTAGGTTCAATAAAACATATGAATCATGCATTTTTAGTAGATGATAATAATGAGGTCATTGCTTCTTCCCAGTTAGCCTTTATAGGTAGAGATGTAAGTGAAGCATTTGTGAAGTATACGGGGGACAAATCTCTTTCGAAATTCAGCGTTAACTCTATTAATGAAAAACATAAGATGTGGATATCAGATGATGGAGAAACACTGTTTGCTGCGTACCCAGTTGTATTAGGTCTAAAAAGTGGTGGTAAGTTAATTGAAAGTAAAGTCGGCTTTATAGGCGCGAATATTGATCTTCGTTGGGTGTCATTAAATGCTCTAGAAACATTGCAGGCAAAAACTATTCCTGTGGTTCTTGTTATCATCATTATGGCTGTTCTATTTTCTGTTTTTTACAATCATCTATTAGTTAGGCGAATTAATAATATAAATAGTGCAGCAAAACGATTTTCTTCATCGGGATATAAATCTAGGGCAGATGTAAATGGTAATGATGAACTGAGCGATCTTGGAAGTGCTTTTAATGAAATGGCGATGAAAGTAGAGAAACAAAGCGTTGAGATAATCAAAAATGAAGAAAATATCTCTCTGATAATTAATTCAATGGAAGATGGTGTTATAACAATTGATGATAGAGGGATAATTCGCAGTTTTAACAAGTCTGCAGAAAAGATGTTTGGTTATAGAAATGACGAAATTGCCGGTAAAAATGTCAATGTACTAATGCCGGAGCCTTATCAAAGTACTCATGATGCTATCTTGCATCAGTATGTCACCACAGGAGAGAAACATATAATAGGGTATGGAAGGGATCTTCCCGCCTTACATAAAGATGGCAGTGTTTTCTCAATTCATCTATCAGTAAATGAATTACCACAAAATGCTAGTGGAGAGAGATTGTTTATTGGATCATGTCTAGACATTACATTATTGAAAGAGCAGGAGCAGCAGTTAAGGCATAGTCAGAAAATGGATGCCTTAGGAAAGCTTACAGGGGGAATAGCACACGATTATAATAATATGCTGGGCGTAATTCTTGGTTATTCAGAGCTTTTGATAGATAAGTTGTCGGGTGATCCCAAGTTAAAAAAATATATAACTGAAATACACCATGCGGGCCAGCGTGGTGCAAAACTCACACAAAAACTATTAGCTTTTTCTCGACAAAAAACGTCTTCATCTGATGTGACTAATATAAACATCTTATTAGAAAATAATAGGAACATGTTGGAAAAAACACTGACAGCACGTATTCAACTTATATATGAGCTAGGTGTGGATTTATGGCCTGTGCAATTAGATAAGGGCGATTTGGAAGATGCAGTATTAAATATGTGTATTAATTCGATGCACGCAATTGAACATAGTGGCAGATTGATTCTTTCGACTAAAAATTGTGAGTTAAGCAAAAAAGATATTGAGAACTTGAATCTAGAAAGAGAGCCAGGTGATTATATTTGTCTAAATGTGTGTGATACAGGGGCAGGTATAAATGAAGATACTGTCATGCGTATTTTTGATCCCTTTTATACTACTAAGGGAGATAGAGGAAATGGTTTAGGATTGAGTCAGGTGTATGGTTTTGTTAATCGGAGTATGGGCTCAATTAAAGTTGAATCGGAAATTGGTGTAGGAAGCTGCTTCACTTTATATTTCCCCCGATACGTGGGGGAAAAAGCAAGTCAAGATAGAATGCTGAAGTCATCGGATTCAGTAGAGGGAAGTGAAACTATATTAGTTGTGGATGACGAGCCTTCGCTACGTTCTTTATTAAATGAAATGTTAACGTCTCACGGCTATTCAGTGGTGCTTGCAGAAAGGGCCGAGCAGGCCATAGAAATATTGAAAAAGCATCATGTTGATCTGGTTCTTAGTGATGTAATTATGCCGGGTATGAACGGTTATAAATTAGCTGAATATATAACTGAACATTACCCAGGCATAAAAGTGCAATTGGCAAGTGGCTATAGTGATAATACGCATAATAGTGAGCAGCGTGAATTACATAATAATATTCTCAATAAACCATTCGAAAGGAATAAATTACTAACTCGCCTGCGACAGGTATTTGATGAGCAAAAAGGACGAACCAGGAATGCTGATCAGGATATTAAACAGATCCTGACTGGCATTGAGTCAATAGATAATGAGCACATTGAAATTATTAGTATGGTCGCTGAATGTTCAAAATTAGCTGAAAATAGTGGTGAGACAGAAAGGCTAGATGTTCTGGTGGATGATTTATTGGTGTATGTACAGAAACACTTTCGTCGCGAAGAGGATTTACTCAATCAATGTGGGCATAGCAATATTAAGCAGTATAAAAGTACCCATGACTTTTTGATTAAGGCTTTAAGAAAAAACTATAACCAGTATAAACAAAGTGCTATTTTAAGGACTGATTTGAAAAACTTCTTAAATGAATGGTTACATGACCATATATCCGGTTTAGATACAAATATGTTAAAGCCTTTATGTAGTAGTAAGGATGAAACTATTAGGCTTGTACTGTCTGAATTTGAAGAAAAAAGTAAGGGTAAGGTCTAAAGTACTAGCATGACGAAAATATACATTGTTGATGATGATATTCAGATAGCTGAGCTATTAACAGCTACGGTAGAGAGTATCGGCCTGAATAGCCAGTATTTTACTAGTGCAAGACAGTTTATACAGTTGTCAGTTGATGAAACTGACATCATTTTATTAGATCTAAATATGCCAGATATTGACGGTATAGAAGTATTACGTACGCTTGGGAAAAATGAATGTCTGGCTCAGCTGGTCTTAATTAGTGGTCATGACAAAGGAGTCTTGCATTCAGCCGAACAGCTTGCCCAGGCCCACTCATTGAAAGTTGCGGCAAGTTTTACCAAGCCGGTTCAAATAGACGAACTACAGAAGCTTATTCTAAAAATTTCTCAAGATACCTCGTCACTCGATAGTGTATCAGGCGCTATAAAAACATTACCAACAGTTGATGAGTTAAGACGTGCAATTAGCGAAAAGCAACTCGTATTACACTATCAGCCGCAGGTCGATGTAAAAACTGGGGAGTTGCGTGGTGTTGAAGCACTTGTGCGTTGGCAACATCCAGAACGAGGTTTGGTATTTCCAGATCAGTTTATTAGCCTTGCAGAAAAGAACGATTTAATTGGAGATCTCACAGCTAATGTTATAGCGATGTCCATTGAGCAAAGTCGCGAGTGGCAGGATAGAGGGCTTACAACCAAAATATCGGTGAATATCTCTTCTGAAAATATCACGAGCTTGTCATTACCAGAGCAGCTTACTGATATGTTGAGCCATAATCAGTTAGACCCAACCAGGCTATGTTTAGAAGTGACCGAAAGTGCTTTGATGGGTGAGCTAGTAACTTCCCTTGATATTTTAACTCGTTTAAGAATGAAGGGTTTCGGCCTGTCTATCGATGACTTTGGCACAGGCTATTCTTCGCTTTCGCAGTTACATAAAATACCATTTACAGAACTAAAAATAGATCAAAGCTTTATTATGTCGATGACTCAGGATGATGAGTCCAGGGCTATTGTAAAAACATGCATCCTGTTAGGCCATGAACTGAATATGGAGCTTGTGGCAGAAGGCGTGGAGACGCAAGAAATTTTAGATACATTGAAAGGTTTTGGCTGTGATATAGCGCAAGGCTATCATATTGCCAGGCCAATGCCCGCAGAAGCCTTGCTCGAATGGGTAATGAAAAGAGATCCGTTAGGCACTGGTTGAGTAAGTAATAAAATAACTTAGTATTGTTGTATCAATATCCGTAAATCCCTTTACCTGGTTTTGATTATTTATTTTAGAATTTAAATTTTCTGGAAACTTCGATCTATATACGCATTTAATAAATCTTGAAACTCATTGGCAATATTATCACCTTTAAGAGTCACCGTTTTTTCTCCATCTTCATACACAGGTGCTACAGGTTTTTCACCTGTACCGGGTAGGCTAATACCAATATTGGCATGTTTGCTTTCACCTGGGCCGTTGACTACGCAGCCCATTACCGCAACGGACATGCTTTCTACACCCTGATATTTACTCGCCCAGATAGGCATTTGGTCACGTAAATATGCTTGAATTTGTTCGGCCAATTCCTGGAAGTAAGTACTCGATGTTCTGCCACAGCCCGGGCATGCAGTAACCAATGGAACGAATGCTCGTAGTCCCATCGTTTGTAAAATTTCTTGCGCAACGACGACCTCTTTAGTGCGAGAAGCGCCGGGCTTGGGCGTCAGTGAAATGCGAATGGTATCACCTATGCCTTCATGCAATAAGATGGCTAAAGCAGCGGTTGAAGCGACAATGCCTTTTGAGCCCATGCCTGCCTCTGTTAAGCCTAAGTGCAGGGCGTAGTCACAGCGCTCGGCCATCGCGCGATACACGGTAATTAAATCTTGCACGTCTGACATTTTGCAGGAAATAATAATTTTATCTTTGGCTAATCCAATTTCTTCAGCAGCGGCGGCACTTTCAAGCGCAGAGCGTATGACTGTTTCAAACATGACCTCTTTAGGGTCTTTAGGCTCTTCTAGTTGAGCGTTTTCATCCATTAATTTCGCAAGTAGTTCCTGATCCATGCTGCCCCAATTCACCCCTATACGTACAGGTTTGTTGTGTTTTACGGCAATTTCAATCATGGTGGCAAATTGCTCATCACGGCGTTTCCCGCGGCCAACATTACCCGGATTAATGCGGTATTTATCCAGAGCCTCTGCGCACTCGGGGCATTGGGTCAGTAATTTATGACCATTGAAATGAAAGTCACCGACTATGGGGACATCTATGCCCATGTGTTTTAAGCGGGCTTTAATGCCCGGTACTGCTTGTGCGGCTTCAATGGTATTAACGGTGATTCGTACCATTTCTGAACCCGAGGCTGCCAATTCAGCAATTTGTATTGCTGTTGCAATCTCATCAGCAGTGTCAGTATTAGTCATGGATTGCACGACCACGGGGGAATCACCACCTACTGTGATATTACCTACCTTAACTGCAATGGCTTGACGTCGGGGAAGGAAAGGGGGATGAAAACTCATGCAAAAATCCTGATTTAAAATGACTGAATACGGGTCGCTAAAATAAGCGATAATAATGGACGACAATAATATCACTTTAAATAAGATAAGCGGACAACGATTTGTTTAGATTAGGTTTAATCATCAATCCAGTGGCAGGTATTGGTGGTCGAGTAGGTTTAAAAGGCTCAGACGGTGAAGATATTCAACGGCTGGCACGCGAACGTGGTGCTGTGCCTCTGGCTCAGCAGAGAATGAAACAGGCACTGGAGCTAATTGCTCCCTATAAAAATCAGCTTCACATATATACCGCTGCAAATGGCATGGGCGAAAACCTTGCTAAAGAAATGGGTTTTGAGACAACAGTGGTCAATACAATGCCTGCTTCAGAAACATCATCTAGTGATACTGAAATCACTGTGCATCAATGCGTAGAACAGGGAATTGATTTATTGTTATTTGCGGGCGGAGATGGCACAGCTAGAAATGTTTATCAGGCATTACAGAGTATGAATGATATTTCTGCTCCCCCCGTTATAGGTGTGCCAGCGGGATGTAAAATTCATTCATCTGTTTATGCAGTAACACCAAGCCATGCGGGTGAGCTATTAAGCTTATTGATTAAGGGCCGCGCGTTGACACTAAGCGAAGCATCTGTAATGGATATAGATGAAGATGAGTTTCGTAATAACGTTGTAAAAGCTCGGCTTTATGGTTATATGCAAGTGCCGGCTGAAAATCAGTTTATGCAAAATATGAAAGAGGGTGGTATTACTCATAAAGAAATTACTTTGCAGGATATAGCTGTTTTCATGGTGGAGTCTATGGCTGATGATTGCCTGTATTTGATTGGTTCAGGGACAACACCGAAAGCTATTATGGACGAACTGGATTTGCCATCCACGTTGCTGGGAGTTGATGCGGTATGTAACCAGCAGTTAATCGCCAATGATTTAACTGAACAACAAATTTTGCAGCTATTGGATAAATATTCAAACGTATGTTTGATTATTACGCTGATTGGTGGGCAAGGGCATGTTTTTGGACGCGGAAATCAGCAGATTAGTCCACAAGTTATAAAGCGTCTAACCATGAAAAACATCACTTTTATTTCGACAGCTGAAAAAATACATTCTCTGGATGGTCAACCATTACGAGTAGATACGGGAGACGAAGAATTAAATAAGTCACTGTATGGAATGATTGAAGTGGTTACGGGTTATGATGAAAAAATATTATGCAGAATTGCCCGTTAAATAAAACCATATCAATATAATGGAGATAGAATAACTTAAGATGCTGAAGTGTTTTCTTATGTTTTTTTGTCTTATAATCAATCTTCGTATATCTATAAAATAGGTTTAATCAAATGCGTAAGCTAACTATAATCAATATCACACTATTGTTTTCGATGTTATTTTCATTGCAGTGTTTCGCAACTGATATTAAGCAATATTTACCTTCTTTGAATAATTATATGTTTGCAGATGATGAAGCCTGTCGTTCATGTGTAGATGCTGCCGGTTGTGAACGTGTACTTCGTGAATGTCAATCGGATTGCAACTCAAGAAGCTTTTTTAAAGATAGTGAATATGAGTCATGTGGTGTCTCATGCACGGTGGATTGGAGCGCATGTGTCTCTAAAGCGAAATCAGAATGTACTTATGAATGTAAAAAAGATTCTTAAAAACATATTTTTAACTTTATTTATTTTTCAGGAATACTATGAACGACGAAAAATTCAATTATGATTTAATGGATTTTATCGCCATGTCACCTACGCCGTTTCATGCGGTAGAGCAAATTATTTACAAGCTTGAGTGTGCAGGGTATCAACGTCTATATGAATCGGATAAGTGGCAGCTTGAAGATAAGCAGGGTTATTTTGTAACACGAAATGACTCATCTATAATCGCTTTCAAAATGGGTGAGGATATTGTTAGTAATGGTATTCAAATGGTGGGTGCACATACTGATAGTCCTTGTTTAAAAGTAAAGCCTGAGCCAGATGTGTTGACTAAAGGTTATTATCAGTTAGGGGTGGAAGTTTATGGTGGGGCTTTATTGAACCCCTGGTTCGATAGAGACTTGTCACTAGCGGGGAGAGTTAACTATTTAGATGATGATAATGACTTATGTAGCACGCTAGTTAATTTTGAAGACCCGATTGCGGTTATTCCAAGTTTGGCTATTCATTTAGATCGCGAAGCAAACAAGAATCGCACGGTGAATCCGCAAACAGATATCCCCCCGATTTTGTTAAAATTACCGGTTTCAGAAACTGAGAAGAAACCATCTTTTAAAGATATACTTTTGCAAAAAATTAAAGACGATACAGATGCAATAGAAATACTGGATTATGAATTGTGTTTTTATGATGTGCAGGAGCCATCTTATATTGGCTTACATCAAGACTTTATTGCCAGTGCTCGTTTGGATAACTTGTTAAGTTGTTACACCGGTTTAATGGCGATGACAGAAACAAGCAACTCAGGCAGTAAACTATTAGTTTGTACTGATCACGAAGAAGTTGGAAGTGCATCAGCATGTGGTGCACAAGGTCCATTTTTGCAATCCGTATTAGAGCGTATGGCGGGAAGTCATGAAAATTATGTGCGCATGATTGATCAGTCAATGATGGTATCAGCTGATAATGCACATGCAGTGCACCCTAATTATGTCGATAGGCATGATGATAATCATGGCCCGGAAATTAATATGGGGCCAGTGATAAAAACAAATGCGAATCAGCGCTATGCAACAAACAGTGACACTAGCGCACTGTTTAAACAACTTTGCAAAAAGGCAGATGTGCCAGTGCAGTCTTTTGTCGTGAGAAGTGATATGGCATGTGGCAGTACTATTGGGCCAATTGCAGCAAGTGAAATTGGTGTACGTACTATTGATGTAGGTGTGCCAACGTTTGCTATGCATTCAATTAGAGAGCTGGCAGGACGTTGGGATGCTTATTATCTATTCCGCGTTCTTAAAGAATTCTATCAATAGACTTTAAAAGATATTGTCACTCATCTTGCTATTAAGTAAGGATGAGATAGGAAATATATCATGTATAAACCGGTCGCAGAATCCTGCGTTCAAAATCAGCAAGTCATTCTTGATGTTTTAAAAACATTTTTTATTGAGCAGGGGAAAGTCTTAGAAATCGGTAGCGGTACAGGTCAGCATGGTGTGTTTTTTACACAGCATATGACGCATTTATTGTGGCAGCCAAGTGATTTACTGGATCAGCATGCAGGTATGCAGCTATGGTTTGATGAAGTCGAGCACGATCGTATTAAGTCGCCATTAGAACTTAATGTGGACGATGAAGCTTGGCCGGTTACTGAAATGGATTATGCTTTTACGGCAAATACCACGCATATTATTTCCTCAGTGCAAACAGAAAAACTCTTTAAGCATGTTGGTAACTGCTTAAAGCAAAGCGGTCTATTTGCACAGTATGGTCCGTTTAATTATAACGGGCAGTATACCTCTGAAAGTAATGCTCGATTTGATGTATGGCTAAAGCAGCGTGACCCAAATAGTTGTATTAAACATTTTGAAACAGTGCGGGAACTAGCTGGGGAAAATAATATGCAGCTGGTTGCAGATATAGAAATGCCAGCGAATAATCGAATTTTACTGTGGAAAAAAATATAAGCATAATAAGAGTATTGTTTTAAATTCTTCCGTCTTTTCCACTACACTTAAATGACCGCAGTGTATGGAGGATGTATGGAGATTAAACAGAAGCTTAAAATTTTTTATATTACATCCATCTTTAGCATGGTATTCGCCGTGTTAGGTTTTAGTTATAATACTTGGCGTATGGAGTTATCTGAGGAAAACAATAATCTTCGAACGGCTTCTTTTGAAGTGCTATTACAACTGTCCGAGTTAGAGCAAATAATTTACGCTATTCATTACGATAAGGATATTAAAGAAGGTAACCCTCGTAAAGGATGGGTTAAAGTCGGCTTGGTAAATGATTTAAGCAGCTTGATAGGTGGCGAGGTGAAGCAGGAATCTCTCGCCTTAAAAGAACTTTGGGGCTTACATTGGCAAGATGTTTCTTCAGATGAACAAGTTGTTCAAGCTTTAGTATCCAAAATTGATATGGTTAGACTTAGTATTAAGCGTGTTTTAGAAAGTTTAGTTTAAGTCTGTATTTAAAAAGCCGCATCTGAAAGGGGACAATCAGATGCGGAATCACTTATAGTGAAATTAGCTCTCGCCAAATATCTTCTTTGATATAGCCATTCCAGGGCAAATAC
>Ga0316205_10004626_pt1 | contig 11897 bp, 12 predicted proteins | sample 3monthpyrite_MG_FD_204941 | JGI IMG/M metagenome (GOLD analysis project Ga0316205, IMG submission 204941) | Microbial mat bacterial communities from mineral coupon in-situ incubated in ocean water Damariscotta River, Maine, United States -... | ecosystem: Environmental > Aquatic > Marine >... | reverse complement strand
CATTGTTTGCACCAAAGTTGTAAACCTGAGTACCAACATACCAATCAGAATCAACTTGATCAGATGGGTTACGACCGTACTCGATACCTCCGTTGTTTACACCAGAAATCCATGATGCAGTAACTTGAATATCATCTGTTGGAAGATTTGAGATACTAACATCATCAAAGTTCCAGTAGTAGTGTGAACTACCTGATAATACACCATCCCAAGTAAACTTGAGATTAATCATGTTTCCAGCTGCAACACCTGATATGTTTGCAAACTGAACATAGCTACTTCCATTTGTTGTAAAGAAATCATCATTTGCAGCTGTTGCATTCAACAAATCATAAGGAGCTGACCAAGTTGATCCGCCATCTGTAGAAACTTGTACATTGATATCATGTGTACCTGTACAGCAGAATCTGAAATCTTGTTCAATTGACAACAAAGCACTTGCTTCACCAGTCAAATCAATAGCTGGCGAAATCAATTCACCTGTTAAAGGAACATAGTTCGGGCTTACTGGGAAATTCACAGAATCAGCATCGAACAACATGAAACCATCAGCAGCGGAAGTTGGCGCGAAGGCAGCTGTTCCTGTAGACCATTCTCCACTAGTTGTGTAGTAACTGTGCTTCCAAACACCACCGTCTACACCACCTGTAGACCAAACTCCATTTGAAGTTGTAAATGTAGGCCCTGGTGTTGATGGACCGCCTGGAGTAGAGCCAATATCAAATGTCTCTGTCCAAACCGTAGCTTTTTGAGTAACACCATTTGGAGCAGGCTTTCCGCTTGTCGTTTTTGATGTTGCTTCTCCTAGCTTATATGCTGGGTGCGCTAAGTTCTGTGCAAAAGCACCACTCATTGCAAAGCCCGTAAGGAAAAGACTTAAGTAGATTTTTTTCATAATTTATTTTTGTTTTAAGTGTTACAAATATACAGGAATCAATGTATTCTACAATAACTGTTAAACCACCAAGCGCTAACGATCCTTTAAGAAGGGTAATTTTTCACGTGTTTGGTGTAAATCTTGATGTTTCATAACAATAGTTGTAGTCGTTTCTTTATTCCTTACAAGTGAAGTTACATTTCCAAGTGCATCAACAACTTGTGAATCGCCACTATACACCAATTTTTTTGCATCCTTCCCAACACGATTTACCCCAACAACAAAGCATTGGTTTTCGATCGCACGAGCCGAAAGCAGAGCCTTCCAGTGCATTGACCTTTTCTCTGGCCAATTGGCAACATACAGTAGAACGTCGTATGCGGGCAGTTGGTTGGGAGCAATATGATTTCTTGAAATCTCAGGAAAGCGAAGATCGTAGCAAATTTGTAACTGAAATTTCCAACCAACGTATTCAACAATGGATTCAGAAGTACCAGATGCAAAGAATTGATCTTCATGAGCAAGCCCAAATGTTTTACGCTTGTCGTAATAGGTTAGTGTTCCGTTTGGCTCCGCAAAGACACCACGGTTAAATACTTGACTTCCATCTTTAATAATAAGAGAGGTGTAAATTGCTGCTTGTTTTTCTTGAGCTATCCTTTGAAGCCAACGAATGCTCTCACTTTCATTTGCGTTTTCTGCCAACTGCTCGGTGTTCATGGAAAATCCCGTATTGAACATTTCGGGTAAAACGATGAGGTCAGTGTCAACCTCCTTTAATAGCTTTTCGTAGTTTGAAAAGTTACCAGGTTTATCTTCCCAAAGTTGATTCGCCTGAACGAGTGTGACCTTTAAATCTTGCATAATTTCTCCGTTGCTTGAATAAGTGTTTGTTCATCTTTTGCAAAACAAAAGCGGATAATTTTCCGATCATCACCGTTTGCATTGAAAACAGAAATGGGAATTGCAGCAACTCCGTATTCAGTCGTCAGCTGCTTGCAGAATTCAACATCGCCCAATTGGGAAATGGCTGAATAGTCTGCCGTTTGGAAATAAGTTCCTTCACAAGGAAGAAGCTTGAATCGTGAAGATTTCATTAAGTTTCTAAAAAGGTCTCTCTTCTCTTTGTAGAAAGCACCCAATGCAGAAACATCCGTGTGTTCAAGGTATTTCGCGAGAGCAGCCTGAGCGACGCTGTTGACTGAGAACACATTGAATTGATGTACCTTTTTAATCTCTGTCATCAATGATTCAGGAGCAACGGCATATCCAATTTTCCAACCAGTAATGTGGAATGTTTTTCCAAACGAAGAAACAATTATGGAACGATTGCGCAATACTGAGCTTTCATTTGCCGAAAGGTGTTTTTCTTCAAAGGAAATGAATTCATAAACCTCATCGGAAAGCACGAGTAGGCGTTCATTCTTTTCTACAAGCGTTTCGAGACTCATCATATCAGTGGACGTCCACACACGACCTGAAGGATTGTGCGGATTGTTTGTGATGATCATTCTGGTTGAACGATTTACAGCCTTTTCAATTGCGTCCCAGTCGGGAAGAAAGTCTTCATTAAGGGATATGCGCACGGGTATTCCTCCTGCTAAGATAATTGCTGGTTCGTAGCAATCATAGCTAGGATCAAGAATAATTACCTCATCGCCCTTGTTCACCAGAGCGAGAATAGTTGTGAAAATGGCTTGTGTAGCACCAGCAGTAATTAGCAATTCATCAGATGGAGAAATCGTTCGATTGTAGTTTTTTTCTATAAGCGCGGAAACCTGTGTCAGCAGTGTGGGTGATCCAGCCATGGGCATGTATTGATGCACATTTTCATCTACCTGCTCTTTCAGAATTGAGATTAGTTTAGGATCAACGGGAAAATTGGGAAACCCCTGAGAAAGATTGATAGCACCAGAATCGGCTGCTAATTTCGACATAGTTGTGAAAATTGTCGTGCCTACATTGGGAAGCTTGGACATAGTTCTTTTTGGATAAAAATAGCACAAAAAAAATTTGCTTTTGACATTCACCGAAAATGCCGTAATATTGCGTAGAACAAAACGATAGTTATGAAAAAGATATTGACGCTCATCACACTACTTACAGTATGTGCACTTACAACAAATATATATGCACAGGAGAAAAAGAATATGCGTAAAGAAGTGCGCATGGAAGATGAGAACGGTGTGAAAACATTATACATTACCGTTACGGAAGACGGAAAGGTTACTGAAGAAACGTATACAGGAGAAGAGGCAGAAACAAAACTTGCTGAACTAATGGACGGACGTGGGCAGACCGATGAAATAAAGAAAGAGATTGAGGTAGAAATGATTGATGGAGAAAAAGTAGTGACCATCGTTACAAGCCGAAAAAATAAAATCCGGAAAGAAGTATACACTGGAAAGGATGCGGAGGCAAAACTCAAGGAAATGAAGGAAGCAGAGAGTACTAACCAAATGAAGGTTGAGACAATTCAAATTCAGCAAAGAGAAATAGAAGAAAAATAATCTATAGGCATTTTAAAATCAAAAACCATTTGTTTAACGACAGATGGTTTTTTCGTTTTGAGAAAATTGATCTCAAGATCAGGAAGGAGAATAGGGTGCTGCCTGTGGGAAGATTTTGTTGACCCAATCGAGTCAGGAATAAATTTCCTTACCTTTGTCACATGTATAAATACGCCTTGATAATTCTTCTTATTTGCGCTTCGTGTTCATCAAAAGACGAACAGTTTTGCGAGTGTCTTTCCGCTGGAAAAAACCTGAACAACGAAACACAACAATTTTTTGATAAAGCTCCAACAGACGAGGACCAAAAAAGAATTCAAGAGCTCAAGAAGCTGAAGAACGACGCATGTAAAAACTACACGGAAATGGGTGGTGATGAAATGCGAAAGCGTAAGGAAGACTGTGAAAACAATTAAAACTTTCTTACACCGAGTCTAAATCATTCGGCAAAAACCAAGTCTAAAGATTCACAAAAAGCATTCGCTGCTGTTTTCAAATGCTCCTTTGTGTGCGCTTTGGAAATGAAACCAACCTCGTATCCACTTGGGCCCAAGTACACTCCTCGATTGAGAAGAGCCGAAAACAAAACACTGAACTGAGACATGTCTCCATCAATTTGATCTGCACGTTGAATTTGCTTTTTCCCTGCGAATGACAACCAGAAAATGGAGCCAATCGTGATCATTTCAAAATCATAACCCTTTGTTGATGCATGTGCATTAACGAGGTTCACGAAATACTTAGTTCGATCCTCTTGGTCTTTGTAAAACCCATCTGTTGCACATTCCGTCAACTGAGCGATTCCCGCAGCCATTGCGACAGGATTTCCTGATAATGTTCCAGCTTGATAAACGGGTCCGTCGGGTGATACGCAGGCCATAATTTCAGCTTTAGCTCCATAAGCTCCAACAGGGAGACCACCACCAATGATTTTCCCATAAGTAACGATGTCTGGTGTGATTCCGAAATAAGCTGCTGCACCATTGAACCCAACGCGAAACCCTGAGATCACTTCATCAAAGAAGAGTAAGGTTCCGTGTTCACTGCACAGGCTACGGAGTTCTAATAAAAACGCTTTGTCCTGTAGAAGCAGTCCATTATTCGCTGGAATTGGTTCTATAATCGCGCAGGCAAGGTCTTTTGCATTCTCGGCAAAACAAGCTCTCAGTGCCTCAATATCATTCAATGGGAGAACGAGTGTTTCATTGGCATATTCTTCAGGAACACCAGCACTTGATGACGTTCCGAATGTTACCAATCCGCTTCCTGCTTTCACAAGCATTGAGTCGACGTGTCCATGGTAGCACCCTTCAAACTTGAGTACTTTTTTGCGATTCGTATATCCTCTGGCGAGTCGCAATGCTGACATTACTGCCTCGGTTCCAGAGCTTACAAATCGAATTTTATCAATAAAGGGATTGCGTGAAAGAATCAGTTCAGCCAATTCGTTCTCCAATACTGTCGGCGCTCCGAAACTTGCCCCATTCTGAAGTGCTGCAACAATGCCGTTATAAACTGAAGGGTGATTGTGTCCGAGAATTAATGGTCCCCAACTACAGCAGAAATCAATGAACTTATTTCCGTCTTCATCCCAAACGAAACAGCCATCGCCCTTTTTCATAAAAAGCGGAGATCCTTCTACAGATTTAAAGGCACGAACAGGCGAATTTACTCCACCAGGGAAGTATGTTTTCGCTTTTTCGAATAATGTATTAGAAGTCGTTCGTTGGATGTTCGTTTTTGTTTCCATGTTCGTTGAAATTTGCAGCGCAAAAGTACACTTTATCTTGGATAATAGAACGTGAGAATTAGTAAGCTTCAGGCACTACAGGGAACTCAATTCGACTCCCTCCGTAGACGGTGTGTTGGGCAGATTCGAAATCATCGTCTTGAGCAGTGTAGATGTTTTCCACATATTTCTGAGGGTTTAAATCAAACAGAGGAAACATAGAACTCTGCACTTGAATCATTACACGGTGTCCTTCTTTGAAGGTGTGCATTACTTCGAGTAAGGGAACCTCAACAAGCACTTTTTCGTTTTTAACAAAAGGTTTTGGCTCCGAATAACTGTCTCTGTATCTTCCGCGGATATAGCCACATCGGACTAGGTGCTGGAATCCGTTCATTTTAACATCAGGTAAATCGGTCTCTTCCGGTTCTCGCGTTATCGGGAACACATCAATTACTTTTACATAGAGGTCGGCATCTTCATGATCTGTAGCAAATTCGATAAAGGCTTTTATTTCACCGCTTACCGTCATATCTCCTGTCAATGGCTCACTCACGTAGGTTAACACATCATTTCGTTTTGAGACAAACCGTTGGTCATCAGTCATATAATGTTTGGGAGCCATAATGTGAAAATCGTCGTCCTTGATAAACGGAACTGGGTGATCAGGATCGGAAATGAATGATTTGCTATTCGCAGATGGTGCACTCCCTAGTGTTCCGTTGCCGTTTAAGTATACCGTGTGTGCCCCAGTGTCATAGTCGAATGGGTTTTGGTCGAAATTGATCCAGTTTTTCGACCCTGTGTCAAACACTCTTGCTGTGAAATCTAAGGGCGCGCCCTTTCCCTTTAAATGGTACTCGAAATAGTTGAACTCGACATTTTCCTGGTAATCTTTGGATAGGTTATGTCCGTAAAAGATGTCTCCCAAATAATAGGAACTATCCCGTCTTTTTGGGTGACCGTGCGACCATGGTCCTAACACCATTTTTGCATTCGAAGCAGAAGCATTTTTGTTTAATTTCTTGAAAGAGTTTAGGATTCCATACAAGTTTTGCTCGTCGTTCCAGCCGCCAACAATTAGGGTTTGACATTGCGCCTTGTCCAAATATTGAATCCAGTCGCGTTCCTGACGGTAGGCATCGTAATTTGGATGCTCAATGATATTTTTCCAGAAAAAATTGCCTTCTGCAACAAGCTCCGAGACATCACTCAATGCACGGTGTTTTAGAAAATAGTCGTAGTAATCATCAGTGATCCATTTTCCCACATCGTGAATAAAAGGTCTATCGGTTACAGTAAACCAACTCTTGGTTGTGGGTGCTTCCTTTTGAACCCCAAAAACATCCATTACTGGCAGGTAATTCATTCCGTACAAACCGTAACGGTTGAAATCTTCAAAGAAAAAATTTGTCACTGGTGCCATTGCTAAAACGGCTTTTAAATTTGGGTGTCCAGTAACAGAAGCGACAAGCGAAGTATGCCCTAGATAAGAGTTTCCGTATTGTCCGATGTTCCCATTGAAATGATCGAGGTTTTTAACAAGCCAATCGTAGGTGTCATAAGAATCCGTGACCTCATCCGTCTTCTTCTTATCCTTAAATGAATACGGTGGCTTGGTGTTTTCGAATTCTCCTTCACTCATCCATCTTCCACGCATATCCTGATGAACAAAAATATAGCCTGCGGCGATGAGGTTTGGGTTGTGCATGATTCTTTCGGGCATCGTGTCAGCCCCATAGGGAGCAACGCTGTAAGGTGTCCTTTTGAGAAGAACAGGATACTTTTTTGAAGCATCTTTGGGCTGATAGATGGTCGTAAACAATTTCACACCATCTCGCATTTCTATGTAGTGTTCTTTCTTGGTGTAGTCATCTGTATCAAAGTCTTGACAAAAGACGAAAAACTGGTGTGTAAGAAAGGCAAATACGAGAAGATATTTCATTGTGCAGAATGTTAATTGAGCCTAAAATTAGGCAAAAAGAATTGTCTTGATTTTTGGGAGCTCAATAATCGCAAATCTTCGTTTTAAGAAGCGGTTGTATTTATTATCTTTGAAAACCAGAATTTATAGTCAAAAATTGAATCAATGAATTACAGCAATACGCTTGAATTTGCAAAAGAAATGGATGCGAAAGATCCATTGAATTCGTTCAGAGAAAAGTTCTACTTTCCGACATTTCACAAGAATGAAGTGGTGTATTTTACAGGAAACTCTCTTGGGCTGCAACCAAAGACGGTGGAAGGAATGATCAAAGAAGAATTGGACGCTTGGGCGAAATATGGCGTTGAAGGACACTTTTTGGCAAAACGACCATGGTTTGCATACCACGAAAACCTTACGGAGAAAGCAGCGAAAGTTGTGGGGGCTTTACCTGTAGAAGTAGTGATAACACATTCCTTGACAACCAACCTTCACTTGCTGATGGTATCATTCTATCAGCCAAAAGGAAAGCGAACTAAGATTTTATGTGAAGCAAAAGCATTCCCAAGCGATCAATATGCATTGGAGTCGCAGGTGAAATTTCATGGGTTAGACTTGAAGGAAAACTTGATAGAAATTGCGCCACGTGAGGGAGAACATTTAATCAACGAAGAGGACATTCTGGCGAAGATTGAGGAATTAGGAGATGAGTTGGCAATGGTCATGATTGGCGGTGTAAACTATTATACTGGACAGTTGTTTGATATGGAAGCGATCACAAAAGCGGGTCACGCCGTTGGTGCGAAAGTTGGATTTGATCTGGCACATGCTGCTGGGAATATCAACTTGAAATTGCACGATTGGGGATTGGACTTTGCTGCTTGGTGCGGGTATAAGTATTTGAACTCATCACCAGGAGGGGTATCGGGAATTTTCATACATGAACGTCATGCATATTCACCAGAGCTTCCGCGATTTGCAGGGTGGTGGGGATACGATAAAGAAACACGTTTTCAAATGGAGCCAGGCTTCAACCCGATGCGAGGCGCAGAAGGATGGCAATTGAGTAATGCGCCTGTGTTAGGAATGGCAGCACATTTGGCTTCACTGGATATTTTTGATGAGGCAGGAATGGAACGTATCGGAGAGAAACGTGATGCACTAACGGCATACTTGGAATTCATAATTGATGATGTTTCGAAGCGAAATGCAGATCGATGCACACTTGAAATAATCACACCACGCGAGAAGACAAAGAGGGGTGCGCAACTTTCCATTTTAGCACACGGTCAAGGTAAGGCTTTGTTTGATGCGTTGACTGAACAAGGTGTTATTGCTGATTGGCGGGAGCCGAATGTAATACGAATTGCACCAGCGCCCTTATACAATTCTTTCGAGGATTGTTATCAATTTGGGAAGTCTTTGGAAAATGCAATTCAGTAATTTGGTATCTTTAGAATAGAAGAAACAGAAAATGGACGAACTCACAATTCAAACATTGATCAAGGTTAAGTATTCAGGAGCGCTCAACGAAGTATCCATGTATATGAACTTGGCAATGCAAACAGGAGCCGTGTTAATCGGTGGAATTGTTTTGTGGAGAATGAGTAACATGATCCACAAGCGTAAACAAGCGCAACGTGAACGGAATGATTTTTTTAATACGCCTTATTCAAAAGGTTGGAAGAGATAATAGTTAATAGCATGGAACAGAACAAGAGTGCAATTATTGTAGGAGCTGGATTAGTCGGTTCGCTTTGGGCAGTTTACTTGTCTAAGGCGGGATATAAAGTAACGATTTACGAACGTCGTCCAGATATTCGTAGAGCTGAAATCTCCGCAGGAAAGTCTATAAACTTAGCACTGTCAACACGTGGGTGGAAAGCACTTGACGCTGTTGGTGTCGGTGATGAAATTCGCAAAATTGCCATTCCAATGTACGGACGTGCAATACACGATTTAGAAGGAAACCTTACGAATCAGCCTTATGGGAAAGAGGGACAAGCCATCTATTCCGTTTCAAGAGGTGGAGTGAATGCCAAAATGATGGACATTGCTGAAGAGCATGGCGGTGCTGTTATTCATTACAATAGTGAGTGCATTGGAGCAGATACCGAAAAGGGAATTGTCCATATCCGAAATTCAGAAACGGGAGAAGAAACGAAAGCACAAGCTGATGTTGTTTTTGCTGCCGATGGTGCATTTTCTGCAGTACGTTACAATGCCTTCCAGAAATTGGATCGCTTCAACTTTAGTCAAAACTATATCTCCGATGGTTACCGCGAGCTTTTGCTTCCAGCCAATGAAGATGGTTCATACAAACTAGATAAAAACGCACTGCATATTTGGCCCAGAGGGCGTTTTATGCTCATCGCATTAGCCAATGAAGACGGTTCGTTTACGTGTACTTTGTTTATGCCACATGAAGGAGATGAAAATTCATTCGATCAGTTGAAAAACAAGGAGCAAGTGGATACATTCTTTAAAACGATGTTCTCAGACTTTTATGAAATGATGCCGAATGTAGCCGATGCATGGGAAGATCATCCGTTGTCGTCGCTGGCAATTATGCGTTCATATCCTTGGCACCACGGTAAAGTGGCACTAATTGGTGATGCGGCACACGCAACAGTTCCCTTTTACGGACAGGGAATGAATGGAGGATTTGAAGATTGCTCTGTGTTGTCAGAACTGATGCAAAAGCACAATGAAGATTGGGATGCAATTTTTGCAGAATACAGCGTTGTTCGAAAGCCAGATGGTGATGCGTTACAGGATTTATCTTTGAACAATTACTACGTGATGCGTGACTTTGTCGCTGACCCGAAATTTTTATTACAGAAAAAAATAGAGGCAAAATTCTCAGCACTGTACCCAGATAAGTGGTTGCCGTTATACTCTCAAGTAACATTTAGCGAAATTCGTTACAGTGAGGCCTTGAAAAGTGGACAAATTCAGGATCAAATAATGAAAGAGGTGATGGAGATGCCGGACATTGAAACGCAATGGGACTCAGATGAAGTCATGCAAAAAATAGTCGAAAACATATAGAATGAAGTGGATTCATGTAGTAGCAATTATTAGCCTGTCATTTGGCGTTCAAGCTCAGCGAGACTTAACACCTAACAGTAAAAAGTCGGCATTTGGAAAACGGGATTTAAGAGCTTTGAGCAATTATGGCTTGCAATTTCAACTTGGGGCAACTTATCTTATGAGTAAACTCAAAAATGATGTTATCGATGTAACACCCACAACGGGGGGGTTCCGTGGTAACTATCTCCATGATCCAAAAGGGCAATTAGGGGCTTTTGCCGAAATAGGAATGTTTCACTTTCCCAAAAAAAGGTCGAAGCTTTCTCTTGCGCTAAAGACAGTATTGGTTAGTTATTATGATTGGGGATTAGGCTTTAAGTATTTTAGAGGTATTGAGAATACAGAATTGAACTTCATTGATCCTGGAGGAACGGTTACCGGTTCTTCGGTTGAAACAAATAAATTTGAATTCGGGCATGTGTATGCACGTTTCTCATTGCATAAGAACATTAATTTTAAAAAGAACAAAGGGAGAGATAAATCAGACTTCTTTCTGGACAATAGTTTGGGAATAAATGTGGATTACCGAGTTACAACAAAGTCAACTTACGCTACTGCTTATCCAATAACAAGCACTAATCCTGGACATAATTATTCATCGCCGCTACATGCTCAGCTGCATTACGGTTTAGGTTTCGGGTTTCGCCTCAAGAGGGGTGCGTACCTGATTCCAGGAGTTCGGGCACCTTTGATTGGTTTCCAAATGACAAACCCAGTACCGTCCAATTCAGTTAGTGGTAAAAGCACATTTGGTGATCCGCAGTTTAGATGGTTTTCATCAAAGTACTGGCCAATTCTGTTTCACGTGAAATACATGTTCGCATTTGAGAAGAAAAACAAGAACGGTTGTCCTCCTGCTGAAGTCAATGACCAGGATAAGAACACACAGAACAATCGCTAGGCATGAAGAAAATTTACCATTTGAAAAGTTGCAGCACCAACGTGCGTATTTTGAAGGAACTCAACCTTGGGTCGGATGTTGAATTGCAAAACATCAAAGAAGAGAACATCGACGAAGAAATGTTGGATTTTCTAAAGGAAAAAGTAGGTTCGTATGAAGCTCTTTTTTCAAAGAAAGCAATGAAATATCGTTCAATGGGTTTGAATGAGATGAATCTTACGGAAGAGGATTATAAAAAGTACATGTTGCAGGAGTATACATTTTTGAAGCGCCCGTTTATGATCAACAATGATGAGGTCTTTATTGGCAATTCAAAGAAGGTTGTGGAAGCAGCAGTTGAATCATTTAAATAATAAGATATGCTCAAAGCTTATACATTTCTATTCAGTGCATTTATAGTTGTGATTTTACTTACAAATTGTTCGAGCGCTGAGGTTGTTAGGTCTGACACAAAAGAAATTGTTGTTGATTCACTTGAGTTAGCGCGGCAGCAGAGGGTAGATTCCATCACGCAAGTCAAGGTAGTAGAAGATACTCCAGCAAACTCTATTTCAAATCCTACCGCGCCTCCAACGGCGCCAACACCAGTGAAGAAAAGAAAGTAAGATTTTCACGAATTATCAGTACCTTTGTGGAAACTTTAACTTATCACTATGAAAAAAATACTACTATTATTAGCCCTTACATTGGCTGGTCAAGGGTTCGCCCAGACTGTTATCTGGGAAGAAGACTTTTCAGGTGGCGTTATGCCAGCTGGATGGGTTGTGACAGATGTTGACGGGCTGACACCTGATGCCAATGTGGCTCAGTTCACCTCGGCATGGATTGTCGCAGCTGATTTTACAAATGTTACCGATATGGTT
>Ga0316205_10004625_pt1 | contig 11900 bp, 8 predicted proteins | sample 3monthpyrite_MG_FD_204941 | JGI IMG/M metagenome (GOLD analysis project Ga0316205, IMG submission 204941) | Microbial mat bacterial communities from mineral coupon in-situ incubated in ocean water Damariscotta River, Maine, United States -... | ecosystem: Environmental > Aquatic > Marine >... | reverse complement strand
AGGATTGGATGAAGCTATGATAAGACGATATGTAAAATATCAAGAACATCATGATTCGAAATGAGTGTTATGACCCTTTGGGTCTAATCTGAAAACCAAAGCCACCGTTTTTAACGGTGGTTCTTTATAGAAATAATTATTACTAATGGTATGACCGACTTCATCACAGCTGTTATCTGCATTATAAGAAAGGTCTAAAAGAATGATATTACCTGCATTTGTTTTATTCATAAAGGAACAGTTAATTACAGTGCTGTATGAGCCATACATATGAATCCAATTATGTTTAACACTTGTCCCATCCTCTATGTCATCTGGATGAACTGTTAAACCATCCATTGCACAATTTTGAATTGTACTATTATTTGCGTAATCAGTACCATCTCTAAACTCAATAACTTTGCTTGACCCATAGCCTCCTTGCCAATAGAACCCATCGACAATAACATAATCTCCACCAATACTCATTTGTAAACCACCAGTAAACTTAATACCACCTGGAGTTGCCGCCCTAAATGTAATAGGCATAGCAGATGTGCCTGTGGTAGGTGAAAATTTAATCCTTGCATCTGAAGAATAATCTCCATTTGCCAAAATAACGGTATCACCTGCACCAAGTGTTGACGATAAAGCTGTAAGATCTTCAGGATCTGAAATATTATGAATAGTTTGTGAGGATAGATTAAAAGTGATTAAAAATGCAACGGTGAATGTGCCAAAATTTTTGAAGGAAGTAATGCTTTTCATATAATAAAAAAGATATAAACTTCTAATGTTGAATAATATTTTAATTTTGATTACCAATATTAAGATTTTTCGCATCTATGTTGCAAGAAAATAAATTTCTAAATTTACTTTCAAAAAAAGGTGTTTAAAGTTATGTAGTCTTTATTCAGGATGTGTAACTTTAAAGGAAAGTTGAAGAAAAATGAACATCCCAATTTTGATTTACTCAGTATAGCCAAAGAATCAGGAATTAAATCAAAAGCAAGTTTTTATAGAATCTTTAAAAAGTATGAAGATATTACTCCTAGGGAATATCTATGTTCATTAAATGATACTTGATATATACTATTAATGTGATGCATATTTTGCTGCTCTAACCTTTATTCGTTCATATTACTCCACAACACTCTGTAGTACTATACTATAAGGTTGAACAAATGGGACCGCTTTATTTTTAATAATTGAATTAAATAGTTGTAATTCTTCAATCAAGGGGTTCGACATTTTTTCTGTAGGCTCTACTAAAAAAACCTCTTGATTTCTCAAGAGGTTTTTTGTTTAATGTAAGTTAGTAAGGTTGCTTTTTATTCAATAAATTGAATTTAAAGTGCGTATCTCATCGTCAATTGCTTCAATAAGCTTTATTACTTTTATTCTAACTGGCAAATAATTTCTAAGTCGCAACCTGTTTTTAATTTGCCAATACTTAAACATTTCTTGATGAAATTGGGTGTCTTCAAGCAATTTCTCATAATCTAGAATGTAAACTTCGGTGCCGTTTTTATCATTTGGTTTGACGCCTATATAATTTTGAAATTTTGGGTTCATAATGCTTTCATAATCATAAGCGATATCCTCATTTTCAATACGTAATAATGTTGCATAATCATCTTCATATACGCGTTTTATTTTATCCCTAAGCTCAAAATTTGTAATGATGTCAAGACCCTTTACTTTTGCTTCCTCAAAATATGACAACCTTAAAACAAGAAAGGAATTGTAGGTTGATGCATAATGAATAGCATTAGAGATTGTTGTAGTTTGAGGTTGTTTATAAAGTAAATTATAGAATATGAGACTGTCATTCCTACTCATAATGGTATACTTTTCAATATTGGTTTTAAGGTTAAAGTGTCTTGTGCTAAACTTTCTTTTATACCATTTAAGATTCTAATTTCTTGTATTTGTTGTTTGTTTCTTTCTTCAGATTTTGCTAACCAATTGGCTATCAAAATACCCAATACACTAAATAACACTTCTCCAATTGAGTATAGAACATAACGACGTACCTTATTAGTCAAAAATAATTGTCTTCTAATTCTACTGAATATACCTAACATTAGTTTTTAAAATTATAGTATTCTGAAAGAATTTCGTCAAGTCGTCCAGATGACTTTAATGTTTTTAGCGCATCATTTATGTCATTAAGTAATTGGTCATTGCCTTTTCTGATCGCAATACCTAAAGGATCTTCTGTTAACATTTCATCCATGATTACTAAATTAAAACTTGGATTAAAAGCCTGATTTGACCTAAGACCAATATAATCATAAATGTATGTATCAACAAGGCCTTGATTTAAAAACACCAAGGATTGATGTTCACATCAATTTCAGTGGTAATTATAGCGCTAGGAACATTTTCTTTTAACCAAGGAAAAGAAGTTGTATAACTATATGAGAAAATATTTTTTCGCTCTAAGTCCTGAATTGTTTTAATGGATGAAGTGTCCTTAGTCATTACAGCTAAGCCATCAATAAAATAAGGATCACTAAAATCAACTAATTTGGCTCGTTCTTCTGTAATACTTATACCTCTAATAGAAACATCAGCAGCATTATCAAGCAAGGCATCCATCCATGGATCTCCAACATCTTTATAAGGATAATCTGGAATAAAAACATATTCATAGCCTTTTAACTTTAAGATTTCTGAAATAAGTTTTGGCTCAGCACCTTTTGGTTCGGCGTCCAAATCAGACCAAATATAATATGGTAAAGCTGTATATCCTGGCCATGCAACATATATTCTCACCTTTTTTTTTATTTTCGGGTCATTACTATCCTTTTTACAAGATAAAACCAAAAAGTATTAAAATGAGAAGTGAATATTTTATGCATTTCATTTGAACAAATTATGAAATTTATGAGAACAAAAAAAATGTAATTATTTCACTACGTTGTTTTTAGCAACTTTTTTAGTAGAAATTGAACTCTAAATTATCATTAAAAAAAGATGAGTTTTTTTAATTTGTTACATTTTATCTAACTTTAAGCGTATTTGTAATATTAATATTTTTCTTAATAATTGATGAGTGCAATTATTTGACATAAACTAAATTAAATGAAAAAAATAAATTGTATTACTTGGATGCTTTGTTTGCAAATACTGTTTGTACAAGCACAAGTAGTTACACCAGCAAATGATGTTTTAAAATCATGGAAACAACATCAAGAGATGGAATCTTCTTCAATTTTTAAAGATTTGCCATGGCGTTCCATAGGCCCTATATCTCAAGGAGGAAGAGTTGAGAGTATTGTTGGAGTTCCAGAGGATCCATCAACAATGTATGTCGGAATTGGTTCAGGAGGTGTTTGGAAAACTATTAATGGAGGTACTACTTGGAAACCCATTTTTGATGATCAGCCAACTGGAGCAATTGGTGATATTGAAGTAAGTACATCAAATCCTAATTTGGTGTGGGTTGGGACAGGAGAATCTCTATTATCCAAAACATCTTTCCCTGGAATAGGAGTATTTAAATCAGAAAACGGAGGAGAAACGTGGACGCATCAAGGATTGACAGATTCTCATCATATTATGAGAATTGCCATAGACCCAAATGATAGTCAAACGGTTTTTGTTGCAGCGATGGGACATAATATTGCGCCTAACGCTGAAAGAGGTGTTTTTAAAACAAATGATAGCGGAAAAAACTGGAAGAAAGTATTATTTGTAAATGACCAAACTGGTGCTTCAGATGTGATTGTAGATCCATCAAATAGTAACAATGTTTTAGCTGCAATGTGGAATAGAGATGATGGTAATTATAGTGGAATTTACAAAAGCTTAGATGGTGGTGAAACATGGGACAAGACACCTTCAGGTTTCTTAAATGGGAAGCATACAGGAATTATAGGTTTAGATATTGCACCAACTAATACAAATCACATTTATGCTGTTGTTGACAATAGAGCACCAAATATTGAAAATGGTAAAGAAAGAGGTGTAAAAGGCTGTGAAGTCTATTCTTCTAAAAATTTTGGCGAGACTTGGAGTAAAACACATGACGACCCTTTATACATTTACGCAGGTCATGGATGGTCTTTTGGAGATATTAAGGTGTCTCCAACAAATGAAAATGAAATATATGCCTTGGGTGTTACCTTACAAAAATCTATAAATGGAGGGAAAACATTTGAAGAGGTTAGAGGAAACATAACACATCTTGTTGAAAATGATAGTAGGATTTTACATCTTGACATGCACGATTTGTGGATAGATCCTTTACAGCCAAAAAGGCTATTATTAGGTAATGATGGTGGCATCTTTACTTCTTATGACAAGGGAAAAGAATGGATACACCATAATAATCTAGCACTTGCTGAATTTTACACCATTTCAGTGGATAATCATGATACCAATATTGTCTATGGCGGAACACAAGACAATTCATCTTTATTTGGACCTTTAGATAATGATAATGAAAGAAATAGTAAAGATCCTTGGCAATATGTGTGGCTAGATAGATGGTCTGGAGGTGATGGTTTTGAAACATTTAGTGATCCAACAAATGCTGACATTGTGTATTTTGAAAGTCAAGGTGGAGGAATGGTTCGGAAGAACAAAAAAAATAATGAGTCTGTTTGGATTCAACCCAGAAGTGAAGATAATGAAGTGCCTAATAGATTTAATTGGCAAGCGCCTTTTTTACCTTCAATACACAATCCGAATGTAATTTATAGTTCAGGAAACAAAGTTTTTAAATCTTTAGATAAAGGAGATAATTGGCAATCTATAAGCCCTGATTTGTTTGCAGAGTATTCAAAAAATAATGCAGAAGGTCTTCTTACTGTGTTATCTGAATCTCCACTTAATTCTGAAGTACTTATTGCTGGAGGTAATCATGCAGAACTATTTTTAAGTACAGATAAAGGAAAAACCTGGAAGAACTCAAATAATGGATTACTAACTCATTTAAAATTGACAAGTATTGTTCCTTCAAAATTTGACAAAAATAGAGTTTATATAACGCTGAATGATTACAATCACGATGATGCTTCACCTAATGTATATGTATCAAATGATTTGTGCAAAACATGGCAGTTAATTTCAAATAATTTGCCAATAGAAGCTACACATATAATTGCTGAAGATCCGAAAGATGAAAACATTTTGTACGTAGGCACAGATTTAGGTGTATATGTTTCTGTGAATAAAGGAGAAGAGTGGATATCACTTAGTAATAAGTTACCTACAATTGCTACTCAAGATTTATTAGTTCATACAGAAAGAGATGAGTTGGTCATTGCGACACATGGTCGTAGTATGTATGCTATGGATGTTAGACCTATTAGGTTGCTCAATAAATTGCGCAGTCAACAACAACCGCAATTGTTTCCTGTGAAAGATGCAAGATTACCTAGAGCAAGACATGCCTCAGGAGATTGGGATTTAGAAACTTCACATCCAGCAAACGTTACATTTTATCTTCCTAAAAATGAAAAGATTGATATCGTTGTAAAGGATGAAAATGGCAATGAAGTTTGGTCTTTTAGTGACTCTTTTGACGAAGGATTTCACACAGTGAGTTGGGATTTGGTTAAAGAACCATCAAGAACTGGAAAAAGTGCTTATTTTAGAGGAACGACTTTTCACAAGGCTGGCAAGTATGATGTTATATTAAAAATTGGAAAGATAAGTTTAAAAGAAGAATTAATAATTGAGCCTTTTTTGGCAAAGAAATAGATATGAAAAAACTACCAGGAATTTTTAATGATGTTATTGGCCCTGTAATGCGAGGCCCTTCAAGTTCACATACAGCTGCTTCTTGGCGTGCTGCAAAAATGAGCATGGATATTTTAAATGAGCCATTAAAAAATGCGATTATAGATTTTGATAAAGATGGCGCTTGGGCTCCTAATTATAGAGCACAAGGCACAACAGTAGGCATTGATGGAGGATTATTAGGTATAGAAATGGCAGATGATAGAATGAAGCATACCGAAAAGGTAGCTCAAGAAATGGGTATTTCTATTTCTTATGAAATCAATTCTTTTAAGACAAATCATGTCAATACAGTTCGTTTAAAACTAGAAGGAATTAATGGTAATACGACTCAAGTCTTAGCAGTTTCATTGGGTGGAGGCTCTGTTGAAATTCGAGAAATTGATGGTTTTGAGGTCAGTATGTTTGGTGATTATTACGAACTATTACTTTTTAATGATAGAAATGATTCTTTTCCTAAAAACATTGAGTTAATCTTTCCGTTGTATAAGTCTATTTCTGAATCCTTTAAAGATGATAAACGACTCATAAATATAAAATTATCAAAAGAAATTTCTCAAGAATCTATAAATCAATTAGAGAGTGCTAATGCTTTAGAAAAGATAATTATTGTAAATGCGGTTTCACCAGTGATTTCTGGAAATGAAACAGAATTACCTTTTTCATCTGTTGAATCAATGTTGAATTATGCCGAAGAGGAAAATCTTGATTTGGCTACTATTGGATTACTTTATGAAAAAAGCCAAAGCGGATTGGGAGAAGCTGAGGTTGTGGACAAGATGAAATACATTGTTGATATTATTGAAAACAGTATTAAAACTGGATTAGCTGGAACTGTATATGATGATCGTATTTTGCCTCAACAATCACATTTAATTGATAAAGCACATAAGAGAGGTAAGATTCTTCAGAATTCAATTATTAACAGGATAATTGCTAATGTATCAGCAATTATGGAATCAAAAAGTGCCATGGAAGTTGTTGTAGCAAATCCTACAGCAGGTTCTTGTGGAACTGTTGGAGGTGTTTTAAGAGCTGTAGCAGATGATATCAATGCTTCTCACGATGAATTAATTCAAGCGTATTTTGCAACTGGAGTTATTGGAGCTTATTTTGCGATGGGTCCAGGCTTTTCGGCTGAAGAACATGGTTGCCAAGTTGAATGTGGAGCCTCAGCAGGAATGGCTGCTGCTGGTATCGTTCAATTATTTGGAGGTACAGCAAGACAAGCAGTAGATGCTGCTTCTATGGCAATTCAAAATATGATTGGTTTGGTTTGTGACCCAATTGCAGATCGCGTTGAAGCTCCTTGTTTGGGTAAAAATGTAAGTGCAGCAGTCAATGCGTTGTCATCAGCAACAATGTCTTGTGCTGGTTATAACGCTCTTATACCTTTAAATGAAGTTATTGAAACAGTGTCATCTGTAAGTAGTCAAATGCCAACATGTGTGAAATGTACAGGTAAAGGCGGTCTAGCAATAACAAAAACGGCATGTATGCTAAAAGAGAAGTTAGCAATGAACAAGGCTTCGGTAATTTCTAATTAAAATATAATTGAACAATTAATAATGAGTCTCTTGATTTTTCAAGTGGCTTTTTTAGTATTAAAAAAAAAGAAACCCTTCAAGTTGAAGGGTTTCTTAAATAAGTGTTAGCTTTTAATTATTACTAATACTTCACAAGCCTTACGGTTCTCACCTTATCACCTTGCGAAACCTTAACGATGTAAACGCCACCTTCTAATCTATTGCCAAATTTGTGAACTTCATCTGGTCTGAACTCATCAGTGTGAACTAGTTTATTACTCATATCGAATACACTAATATTAACAACATCTGTTGTGTTTTCAGAAGTAATTTTCACATTAAATTCAGTATCTGATGGATTTGGCCATGCAGTAACCATGATGTCAATAATAGAATCATTATAGCTATCATCATCGTCATCATCGTCATCATCGTCATCGTCGTCATCATTATTGTTGTTGTAAATATCATTTGGAGGAGCCACATCACATGGAGTGCCTGTTTGACCTGAATTCCAAATTACATTATTAAACGTATTTACTTTTTCCGCAATAAATAGTCCAGTCATAAAGGTTGGATCGTTATTACTACCATCTACCCTTATTTCATCATTAAAGGCATAAATTTTAGCATCAACCCAAGATCCTTTATCAATGTCGACTTTAGCGTCAACATAAATAGTGACTTGATGACCATCAGAATTTATAGTACCTCTATCATCCAATTTGAATTTCTTCTTGATAATTAAATTAGTACATCCTGTAAACTCAATGGATGCATCTTTTTTAGTCTTCAACTCATCTATATAAACATTAGTTTGAGTGAAGATAACTGTAGCTCCTTGTTTTACGTAGATGTTATCATAATTATCGCCATCTAGAGTTACTGTCTGACCAGCATTAATTGTAACATCTGGACTTCCATTATTAGAATATGTGTTGTATTCGAATAATGGGATAATAGGGTCTGCTTGTTCGTAAATTCTTGTTCCAACAGAACTACCACCTGTTACTTCCATTCTTGAAGCTTTACCAAATTCAGCAATGTCACTACGTTTATGAACTTTAAGTTTCTTTCTGTATTTAGTAACACCTACTCCACCAGTTTGTACATCGATATCATCATGTAAGTGTACTTCATTAAAGCCTATGATTACATAGTCTTCAGTTGGCTCTTCACCACCATTGTTGTCAGGAGCTTCAACTAGACAAGGAGAGCAATTATTATCTGCATTCCAGATTACATTCTCTTTTCCATCAACTTTTTCAGCGATGAATAAGCCTGTCATGTAGGTTGGACTACCTGGATTATTTCCATGTGCCTTATCTCCTTCAACTTTAATCTTGTGGTCATTGGCATAAATACTTGCATTAACCACTGAACCTTCCTCAATGTCAACGTCATCATCAACATAGAATACAACTTTGTTTCCTCCAGAATTAATTGTGCCTCTATCTTCTAATTTAAAGTCTTTATTAATAAATACGTTTGCACATTGTTCAAACTCAATACTTGCATCCTTCTTAGTCTTTAACTCATGTATATAAATATTGGATTCAGTAAAGATGACAGTTGCGTCTTCTTTGACTTCAATTTTCTTATACACACTTCCAGATAGGGTTACAGTTTGACCATTATTAATAGTTACACTTGGACTATAATCACCAGAATACGTATTGTAAACAAATGGTGGAATAATTGGGTTTGCTTGCTCATAAATAGCTGTTCCGACAGAACTACCTCCATTGATTTCAATTCTGTCTGCTTGAGCAAAGTCTACAATGTTACTTGCTTTTTGTACTTTAATTTTCTTATTATGCTTAGTTACACCTACACCTCCAGATTGAACTAAATTTGCGTCATGTAAATGAACCTCGTCTTCTGCAATAATGGTGTATGCTGATACCAATGCTCCAGCATCATACCCAGTAACTTCATATTCAACATAAGCAGTACAACCAGTCAATGATGTTACAGTAACACCATAAGTACCATTTCCAGACACCTGTTGTTCTTCATTTTCACCAAGTAATTCTGATGTATCAACGTTTATCCATTGATATTCAGTTGCTTCTTCACTATTGGCAGTTAATACTAATACAGCTCCTTGACAGAAATCAGGTAATGGTCCTTCTTCTATTTCAACCTCTGGATTAATACTTCTAACAACAACTGTTGTTTGACATGTAGATTCATTTCCGTTAATATCTGTGACAGTTAAAGTAACAGGGACAGATATCTCGTCATAGCCATCAACTACTGTTATATTGTAATTAGCAAAGTCATCACAAGTAAATAAATCAGTCATATTATCATCACGTGAAACAGTCATATTAGCAATGCCACAAGCATCGTTACTTCCTGTTCCAATTGCTTCTACATCACTATTTATTTCACCATATTCTGATAAGGTATATAGGCCTTCATCTAACGTAACAGTAATAACATTACACTCAGCTTGAGGAGCAACATTATCTTCAACAGTAACTGTTGCAGTTCCAGTTGATACGTTGCCATTAACATCTGTTACTGTTAATGTTACAGTATTGTCACCAACTTCTACACATGTAAATGAATTTGGAGACACGCTTAGAGTATCAATACCACAAGCATCGTTGGAGCCATTATCAATCTGATCAGGAGTAATCGAAACATTACCTGATGCATCTAATTGAACCGTGATATCTTGAGTTTCAACCACTGGAGCAACATTGTCTTGAACCGTTACGGTCGCCATACAAGTATCTGAGTTACCATTAACATCAGTAACCGTTAATGTTACTGTATTAGCGCCAACTTCTGCACAGGTGAAACTACTAGGCGATGCGGTCATACTTGCAATACCACAAGAATCTGTACTTCCAAGACCAATGGCATTAAAGTCAGATTGCGTTAATAAGTAATTGCCACTTGCATCAAGCTCAATAGTAATATCGTTACATACCACATCTGGTTTTGTAACATCAACGATGGTTATTTCTGCCTCACAAGTTGCTGTATTACCACTAACATCAGTTACTGTTAATATCACATTATTACTTTGACCTGTAATTTCAATTTCATGTGTTCCTAAGTTGGTAAAGGTATCTTGAGAAGATTGAATCCACTCAGTTCCTAATCCACCTAAGAAATTGGAAGTATTTCCAACCAACACATTTTTATCTCTTACAAGCGTTGTATTATTAGTTGAGTTTCCACCTGCATTCCATCCAGCAGCTCCAGGATCTTGACCAATTACTCCAATGATGTCAACAGCATTTCCATCATGCATTAAAGCAATAGCATCATTACCATCAAAGAATACATTTGGTGAACCTAAATTAATGTTACTACCTATAGCAGCAGTATGCGCTATTTTGTAAACTGCATCAGCAGGAATCGAGCCTAGTAAACCAATTGTAACTGGTGTGCTACTTCCATCGGGATAAATATTAAGACTATAGATACTATTGAAGCCCTCAGCTAGAACAACTTCATTTCCTGTTCCATTATAGATTTCAATCCATTTGTTGTTCCCAGTTCCATCGATATATTCTGAGATAATTAACTCGTCTAAATCTCCACCAATATCACTACAATCAAAATCTTCTTGTGAAATACTTATAGTTACTGGGCTACAATTATCAAATGAACCATTATCAATGTCATTTGATGTAATGGAAACTGTTCCATCGTCTAACAATTCAACTGTAAATGAGTTACAATCAACTACAGGTGCAGTGACATCTTGTACAGTAATTACTTGGTCGTATTCTGTAAAATTCCCACAATCATCAGTAGCTCTCCATGTGCGAGTAATTGTATAGTTGTAATAACCTGGATTAAGATTATCCATAACTTGAGTGCTTACATCACTTTCAGTGATCGTTACTCCAGAACAAATATCTGAGCCAGTTGCTACGCCATTAAAAGCACTAGAGATGTCATCTTCACAATTAATTGTAAGATCTGCTGGTATTGTCAAACTTGGGTTGGTTGTGTCTTTTATTGTGAATGTTGCAGTGGTTGTATTGAAGTTTCCACAAGCATCTGTTGCAGTAAAAGTTACTGTTTCAGTTCCTGTAGCACCACAATCATCACTTAATCCTGCACTATTATGAGTCCAAACCACACCTGAACAAACATCAGACGCTGCACCAGTACCACCATTAGAGCCTAACCAAGCTGCAAACTGACCACTTGCTCCAATAGTTCCATCACATTCCACTGTTAAGTCAGAAGCCTGAACATCGATGGATGGTACAGTAGTATCTTCTATAGTAAATATCGCAGTAGTTGATACAGAATTGTTTGAAGGATCAGTTGCAGTAAATGTTACTGTTGCAGACCCTGTCTCGCCACAATCATCACTTAAAGCAGTAAAGTTATGTGTCCAAACAATACTACAAGCATCGGAAGCAACACCAGTTCCACCATGATTATCTAACCAAGTTTGAAGTTGAGCATTGTTTCCAGCACCATCACATTCTACTGTAAGGTCTGAAGCAGCCGTATCAATAGTTGGCGTAATATTATCTTCAACTGTTACAATAGCAGTTGCAGTAGATACATTTCCATTGTTGTCTGTTACAGTTAAAGTCACTGTAATTCCACCACCAGCAGGTGAGAAGCTATGTGTGCCTAAATTGCTATAATCAAAAT
>Ga0316205_10004624_pt1 | contig 11901 bp, 14 predicted proteins | sample 3monthpyrite_MG_FD_204941 | JGI IMG/M metagenome (GOLD analysis project Ga0316205, IMG submission 204941) | Microbial mat bacterial communities from mineral coupon in-situ incubated in ocean water Damariscotta River, Maine, United States -... | ecosystem: Environmental > Aquatic > Marine >... | reverse complement strand
ATTGAATAAAGTGATTTCTCCTTTCTTTGGTAGTTTTTTGTAACACCGCCACAGAAAATCGTGTGAACTTTCTTCTTTGGAAGGTTGTTTAAATGAAACATTATTCACGCCTCCAATATCACATTGAGCAAATACATTTCGTATGGTGCTGTCTTTACCTGCTGCATCCATCGCTTGAAATATTATTAGTACGGCATGTTTATTTTCTGCCTGTATTTTTTTCTGTAATTTAGATAGTTTTTTTTGCAGATCTTTTAGATCTTTTGGACTTGACTGGTATCTAGAAACAATGTCATTTTGACTTGATCTGATTTTTTGCGGAGTACTTTTAAATGAATCTAACTTCATACAATATTCTTAGGTGGTTGATTAGTTTAAATATTCTATCAAACAGGCAAAAAAAGTTTAAGTAAATTCCAAGTTACTGCACTATAATATTGCTTTTAAATTTTATTGTAGAGAATTGAAAAATATATTTTGTAAATTATTTCAGGTATATACATGGTTAATAATTATTCCAATTGCTTGGCTAATTACAGCACTTGTGGCTATTTCCACTATATTATTTTCTTATTTGATTAACTCTCGATGGGCAAGTAAATGGATAGCTCCTTGGTGGGGAAAGCTGATTATATTTATTACTTTTAGTCGTGTTAAGTTAAAAGGATTGGATAATATTGATACAAATCAGTCTTATATCATTGTTTGTAATCATCAAAGTATATACGACATGCTTGCCGTATATGGCTACTTACCTGTTGAGTTTAAATGGGTCATGAAAAAAGAATTGTTAAAAATGCCTTTTGTTGGTGCATCATGCAAAGCAATGGGGCACGTGTTTGTTGATCGATCAAATTCTGAACAGGCAAAAGCTTCTTTAATTAAAGCCAAAGATAAAATATCAGATGGAGTTTCTGCTTTCTTTTTTCCAGAAGGAACAAGAAGTCCTGATGGGGAACTGTTGAATTTTAAAAAAGGGGCTTTCAGAATGGCACAAACTTTGGAATTGCCTATTGTTCCTGTGTCTATTAAAGGTGCAAATAAAATTATGGCGGCTAAAAGTTTGATTATATATCCCAATACAATGACCATGACCATTCATCCTGTTATCAGTGCTGAAACTGTAAAGCAGTCTTCGGTTACTGAGCTTTCAAAAATGTCAAAAATGAGCATAGCTTCAGGTTTGTGAGATTAATTAGGTGATTATTGCCTGTTTTTTAAATTTTTATGGTGCCAAATTAAACACTTTTGATACAATTGGCATAATTTAAAAGGGGAAGTTAAATCTTTCAATGAACGAAGACCAAAGTACCATCAGTTCTAATCTTGAAAAAAAATCATGGTTGGAGCGATTATCTCAAGCCTTTTCAGGCGAACCACAAAGTCGTCAAGATTTGTATGTGATTTTAAAAGAGGCCCATAAAAATAACATTATCGAAAGTGATGCTTTGCATATGATTAGAGGTGCCCTTAAAGTTTCACACACCTATGTTCGACAAGTGATGATTCCTAGAGCTCAAATGAAAGTCATTCCAAAGGATGCTGATATTGAAGAAATTCTTCAAATAATTGTCGAATCAGGCCATTCAAGATTCCCTGTTGTTGGTGAAGATAAGGACGAAGTTGAAGGCATTTTGTTGGCCAAAGATCTGGTGAGGTATTTTGCCAACTCAGAAAAAGAATTTGATATCAAACCCTTTTTAAGGGAGCCCGTTGTTGTCCCAGAATCAAAAAGAGTAAATATCCTTTTGAATGAATTTAGAACATCAAGAAACCACATGGCTATTATAATTGATGAGTATGGTGGTGTTGCTGGATTGGTAACGATTGAAGATTTACTTGAACAAATTGTAGGTGATATTGATGATGAGACGGATGAAGAAGAAGATCCTATGATTCAAAAAATCGATGAAAGCAATTTTAAAATTAATGCACTATTAACCATCGAAGAATTTAATCAACGTTTTAAATCTGATTTTGCTAATGATGAATTTGATACCATAGGAGGTATGATTGTAAACTCTGAGGGAAGGTTGCCAGCTATCTCTGATGAAATCATTTTCAAACATTTTTGTTTTAAAGTCGTTTCCAGCGATAATCGAAGATTACAATACCTGCATTTAAGTTTACTTTAGAATTTGAAGTATATTTGTCTTACATTTTTATTTTTTTCAGTGTTTGTGAGTCAGGCACAAGATGATTCAGATTATGCAAATGTTCAAGTACAGTTAGTAACCATCAGTCCTGGTGAGTTCTATTGGTCTGCTTATGGTCATTCAGCCATTCGAATAAAATCACCCATTTTTGATAGGATGTTTGGTTTTGGTTATTTTGATTTTGCCGATGAAGATTTTTTTATTAACTTTGCCCAAGGCAAAATGCAATATTTTCTGGGTGTGGTAGATTCAAACCATGAGTTATCAGGTTACAGAGAAGAGGGCAGACAAGTTGTTTTTCAAAATTTGGAACTAACAACAAAGCAAAAACAGCAGCTAGTAGAAAAAATGGTGTTTTTAGCAAAACCAGAAAACAGATATTATCAGTACGATTATTTCTTAAATAACTGCACTTCAAAAATTCGTGACATTTTAGATGAAGTCACAAATGGTGAAATTTCATCACAACTAAAACCCTTAACAACAACCAATAGCTGGAGTGATTATACATTTCCTGCCAATAATCAAGCATGGATGAATTTGGGTATTGCTTATGCTTATGGTCTGCCTGCTTATGATAACAAGAACAGATGGGATTTGTCGGTTTTTCCAGAAGTGTTTTCCGCTGACATTAAAAATTTGAATGCTGAAAACAAATGGAACGAAGATTTTGAAATTTATTATCAACCATCACAATCAGAACTCCAAAGGCATGAAAAGAGTTTTTTCAATACTCATTATGCCGTGATGCTAGTATTTGGGTTGTTATTAATTGGGTTGCTCATTAAAAAAACACACAAAACCACAAAAATATTATGGCTAATAATTCAAAGCCTTTTGGGAATAGGTATTGTGTTTCTGTGGTTTTTTACTCAACACAGTGTCGCCTCATGGAATATAAACTTGTTACTTTTCTCACCTTTAGCTTTATTGTTAACGTTAAGAATTACCAATAAGCCTTTGACTTTAAGACTATTTATAACAAGTAATGTCTTGTGGTTGTGCTTGGCAGTTTTCTTGACAAATTTATATTTAGCAGGTTTTTGTTTATTAAACCTTATTATTTGGAAAAATCATAAACCAGCGTAAGTGGCGCATGATCCGAGTACCATTCTTCTTTATAAATATCAGCAGAAATCGCCTTATTTGCCATGTCTTTTGATGTGATGTGATAATCAATTCTCCAGCCTACATTATTGGCCCTGGCATTGCCACGGTTGGACCACCAAGTGTAATTGTGGGGTTCTTTGACGATTTCGCGATAGGTATCAACTAAGTCTTGTTTATCAAATAACTTGCTTAACCAAGCCCTTTCTTCAGGCAAACAACCTGAATTTTTCTGATTGGCTTTCCAGTTTTTGATGTCAATTTCTTTGTGAACAATGTTCCAATCACCGCAAATAACAAATTTCTTGCCAGTGGCTTTTAAACGATCAAACTCTTGCTCTAGTCTGTCCATAGATTGGTACTTAAATTCTTGTCTGATATCTTTGGCAGACCCAGAAGGCAAATACAGTGAAACCACAACTAAATCACCCAAGTCAACTTCTAACCAACGCCCTTCATTATCAAATTCTTCCCAACCAATGCCCATTTTCACAGAAAGGGGTTCAATTTTTGAATAAACAGCCGTGCCTGAATAACCCTTTTTAACTGCATCATGATAATAGCAATGATAACCCTCTGGTTTGAAAATTTCAGGTGCTAACTGGTGTTCTTGTGCCTTAGTTTCCTGAATGCAAATGACATCTTGATTTTCTTTCTTAATCCACTCAAAAAAACCTTTTCTGGCAGCTGCTCTGATTCCATTGGTATTGACACTGGTTATTTTCATAAGTTGTTTGCTTTAATTAAAGGTTGATATTATACGTATCTAAAATTATATATGATAAAATCTTGTGGTTTTATTTAAAAGATAATATATGGATCAACAATTATTAATCAATATACTTATGTGGATAGTGCCTTTGTCCTTAGCAATCATTCTTCATGAAGTTGCACATGGCTGGATGGCCTATAAATTAGGCGATTCTACTGCAAAAGATTTAGGCAGGCTCAGCTTGAACCCTGTTGGCCATGTCGATCCGGTCGGAACAGTTGTGGTTCCTGGGTTGTTGATGATCACTGGAGCTCCATTTTTGTTTGGCTGGGCAAAACCAGTACCTGTCATGTTTAATCGACTTCGTAATCCTAGAAGAGATATGGTTTATGTGGCTTTAGCAGGACCTGCAGCCAATTTACTAATGATGATAGGATGGGTGCTTATAGCTAAGTTAGTTATAGCGATAGTCCCTGTTGGTAATAGTTTGACCTTTCTAACTGGAGTTGTTGAGAAAGGAATTATCATTAATATAGTTCTAATGATATTCAATTTGTTACCAATATTACCACTTGACGGTGGGCGAGTCCTTCATGGATTATTGCCCAGAGAAATGGGTGATAAATTTGCGATTACAGAGAAATATGGAATGTTCATAATTATCGCTTTGTTAGCTACTGGGATACTCTCTAAAATCATTCATCAACCTTTAATTTTTTTATATACAACAGCAGTTAGTTTTATCTAAATATTATGATCCAAATATCACAAAAATTTATCCAACTTGCACTGAAAAAACAAGTGTTAAAGTTTGGAGAGTTTACCCTTAAATCTGGGCGTGTTTCGCCTTACTTTTTTAACGCTGGATTATTTGATGATGGTGAGTCTTTATCTTTATTAGGTGAATATTTTGCTCAGTCATTAGAAAAAGATGGCATTGAGTTTGATATGTTGTATGGACCTGCCTACAAAGGCATTCCGATTGCAACGGCTATTGCCGCTGCTTATTACAAACTGTATCAACGCAATATTCCTGTGGCTTTTAATCGTAAAGAGGTTAAAGATCATGGAGAAGGCGGTGTATTGATTGGTGCACCCTTGAAAGGAAAAGTATTGATTGTTGATGATGTTGTTTCTGCAGGAACTTCGGTAAGAGAATCCATTGATATTATTCAAAACAATGGAGCCGTTGTCGCTGGGATTTCTGTGGCATTAGATCGACAAGAAAAAGGCCAAGGTGAGTTATCGGCCATTGGCGAATTACAACAACAATACGGTTTAAAAACAGTCTCTATTGCTGGCTTGAATGACTTGATAGTATTTTTAGCGGATGATGAAGAAAAGTTGGAAAAGGTACAAAACTACAAAGATCAATACGGAAGTTAGCCTTTTATCAGAGTCATTTTTTGATGGGCGGGGCCCATCTTACGCGAACATTGAGTAATAAAATAGTCTTGAAAAATACTAAGAACTCTGTGTAGATACAGTCTTAAATATTATGAATTATCACTGTAATATGGTATTGGGTTTTTACTCAAAACCATTAATAAATATTTGATCGCAGCTTAACATACCACAATATTCATAGGCTCCCATATCTAGATTACCAGAAATAGGGCGTTCTTGATCTTGTTGATGGATTTTGTATTGTTTTGAAACATCATGATTAGGCAAGTTTTGTTGCGTTATTGGTGTGGCATTATCAATTACGGGTGAATTATTCATTAGCTTAAAATCTTGGTTGTTAAAATCATTAAAGATGGGATTAGATCCTTCAATGTTTCCGCCATTATCATTGATTGTTCCATCAGGTGAACAATGGCAATCTTGAAAATTCGTTTTGAGCCAATTGTTATTTAGATTAAGTGTGCCACTGCCTTCAATTAATGCCATATTGTTACCATTTGCAGTGTTGTATATAATATTATTAAAAACATGAGCTGTTTCATCATTGGTAGAGAGTCTGACTAAGGTTGTATTACCAGAACGGGTGGAGATTATCGTGTTGTTGACTAAATATAAATCACCTTTTCTGTAATCTTCAAGTGTGCCGCTGTCACCGCCGTAATGAATCATTTGTGAATTGCCAGCGCCATCTGGCTCGATTAAAATATTGCCATAAACGTAGGTTTTTGAATAGTTTGGATGATTGACCAATACAGATGAATCCTCTGCATCGACTAGATCTAATTGTCGATTACCACTTTCTATCCAATTGTATCGAACCACTAAACCTGCTGATCGGTCTTTTAAGTTGTTGCCCAAGGCTCCATCTCTCAAGGGTCCAAATCTGTTGAATTGATAGGTAACATTGATACCTGCAGTATAGGTGTTATGTTCAAAAAACCTGTTTTCTATGCCATTATCATATATGTGATTTTTCTCAATCAGTATGTCTTGAGTTAAACCACCATTGGCACCAATAAATATGCCATTACCTGAATCTCTAATCGTGTTGTTGCGTATGATTAAATTGGCTGCTTTCTCTACATAAATACTGGCAGCATTGTTTGAATATTGCTCAATACTTCCATTGTCATTGGTAAATTCATAAGGCGGGCGTCCCGATATAATTTCTAAATTTTCAATCACTATGTATTGGGGTAAGCCATCAGCCGGTGTATTTGATCCACCAATCTTAATGACGCCACGTGATTCATTCCAAAAATTGAGTCCATCAGCAGTTGTTGCTCCATTGCCATCAATAACCGGTTGTTCTCCATTTGCATTACTGATACCTTTGATTGAAATGGGTTGTGATTCAGTCCCTTGTCTATTAATGACCCATTTTTCCTTGTAAGGTTCTTGTCTCCAGTGAATATAAACTGTATCTCCAGCATTTAAAGTAGCCCATGGCGCATCAGAAATATTGGTTAATGGTTGGTTAGGGCCGATGTGGTAATCTGTGGCATGGCTTATACCTGATAGAAGAAAGAGCAGGGTAAATAGTTTCATGTCTTATATTTATGATAAAGCTAAATTGTACATTGGCTTATAGATATATTTTGTTATGAGATTCACAATTCTTAGAATCATAGCAATATAGACAATTTAAATAGTTATTCATAAAAAAAACCCGCACATCTTATTAAGACTGCGGGTTTTTTAATAACTCTTAAAAGATTACTTATTTAATTTTGTATTCTTTGTAAAGCACATGTTTACGAACCACAGGATCATACTTCATGAAAGAAAGTTTGTCTGGAGTTGTTTTTTTGTTTTTAGTAGTAGTATAGTAATGACCCGTTTTTTGACCATCTTTTTTACCACCTTCGTGAACTGCTGTTGATACTAGTTTGATTTTTTCACGCATGATTTACACCTTTAAACCGTTTTTACGCAAATCAGCAAGTACTGCATCAATGCCTTTTTTATCGATGATACGCATGCCTTTAGTAGACAAACGCAATTTCACAAATCTATTTTCACTTTCAACCCAAAACTTATGCGAATGCAAGTTAGGTAAAAAACGACGTTTTGTTCTTTTTAATGAGTGTGGAACATTGTTACCCGTTACAGGTCTTTTTCCAGTGACTTGACAGACTCTTGCCATGATTATGCTCCTTTAGATTTAGTTGCTAGCTTTTCTTTGATTCTTGCAGCACGTCCTTCTAGACCACGTAAGTAGTATAGTTTAGCGCGTCTAACATCACCACGTCTTTTAACTTCGATGTTATCAATCATAGGGCTATAAGTTTGGAATACACGCTCAACGCCTTCACCGTAAGAAATTTTACGAACTGTGAATGCAGAGTTTAAGCCGCGATTTTTCTTAGCAATAACAACACCTTCAAATGATTGAACACGTTCTCTTTTGCCTTCTTTTACTTTTACACCGACAACTACGGTGTCGCCTGGATTAAAAGCAGGGATTTCTTTGCCCATTTGCTCTTCTTCAAGCTGTTTAATTATATCACTCATTGCGATTTACCTTAATTTTCTTGTTAGTGGTCGTTTCATTCGCTCCATCTAACAAGGTTTAACAAATCAGAACATTCATTCTACAAACTGTATTAATGTATTAAAACACAGCGATTAATCAGAGGTTCTGCCGTTTAAAATATGTTGATCTAATTTGTATTGAACAACATATTGTTTTCATTGATGGGCAGGGCCCATCTTACATTTTTTTGATACACGGATGTATCAACTTTAGCTTTTTCCTAATAATTCATGGAAGAATTATTTAGGTTTTTTAAATACCAGGTCTGGACGTTTTAATTGGGTGATTTTCAATGCTTGCTGTTCACGCCATTTGGCGATATTTGCATGATTGCCAGAGAGTAAGACTTCTGGAACACCATTTTGTTTTAAAACTTCCGATCTTGTATATTGTGGTGGTCCGAGTGTTTTTTGCATAAAGGAATCAGTTTTGGCTGATTCTTCATCTCCTAAAACACCATCAATTTGCCTGGCAACTGCATCAATAATTGTTGCTGCTACCAATTCTCCACCACTGATAACAAAATCCCCAATGGAAATTTCGTCATCTACATATTCATCTATAAATCTTTGGTCGATGCCTTCATAACGACCACACAATAAAACAATGTGCGATTGATGCGCCAATTGATTTATTCTGTTTTGATTTAGTTTTTCACCATGTGGGCTTAAAAAACTCAATCTAAAATTATTGTTTTGTTTTTTTAAGTGTTGTAAAACACTTGCCAGTGGGTCATACATCATGACCATTCCGGCTCCGCCTCCAAATGGGCGGTCATCAACTCTGTTGTGTTTGTCTGTGGTAAAATCTCTTGGGTTGATTGTTTCTAATTCAATCAAACTGTTTTCGATGGCTTTACCTATGACTCCGTAGGATAGGGCGTCTTTTACCATTTCTGGAAAAATTGTGATAACCGAAAATTTGATTACTTGTTTCATCAGTCATCCTCATGCCAATCTACCAACATTGAGTTTTCTTCTAAATTCACTTCTAATATGGTTTGATCCATAATATAAGGAATGATTCTTTCTCTGTCGCCATTAATAATGACAACATCGTGAGCGCCAGTTTCTAATAAGCTTTTTATGGTGCCAAATTTTACACCTTGTTTATTGGTAACTTCTAATCCGACCAAATCATGCCAATAATACTGATTATTGTCTAATTCGTGCAGTTGCTCTTTGTTTATTTCAATTCTTTGACCTATGTGTGTAAGAGCTGTATCTTTGTCATCAATGCCCTTAAGTTTGGCAACGATTAATTTACCATTCTTTTTAGATTCTACTGACTTAAATACTTTATCATTTACGATCCAAGAATCGTAAGTTGTGATATTTTCTCTGGGCTCGCAATAAGAAAAAATCTTAAGCCAACCATTAACACCAAAACAGCCGGATACTTTTCCAATTAATATCCGGCTGTTATTAGTCATAAATTAAGCAGCAGCTTCAGTACTGGCTTCTTTTACTAAAGTTTTAACACGTTCTGAAACTTGAGCACCTTTTGCTACCCATCCTTCAATCGCTTCAAGATCTAAGTTTAATCTTTCTTCTTGACCGCGTGCCACAGGATTAAAAAATCCTAATCTTTCTAAGTTACGTCCATCACGTTTTGCGCGTTTGTCCGCTGCTACTACGTGATAAAAAGGTGCTCTTTTAGCACCGTGACGAGATAATCTAATTACAACCATGAGTTCCTCTAAAATTAACAATACAGACACAAAAATATTAGTCTGCTTCAACAAGCCGGCGATTTTAACGCATCAAACCCATGATAAACAAGCTATTGTTGACTTTTTTAACAATAATTTGCGTATTTTTTATGAAATGAGTGAAATTTCTTAAATCCAATAAACTCTAATCAAAAATCTTATCAATTGTGGTTTGTGCTAAGCCGTGATAACCAGGTCTGGCCATAGCATAGACTTTTTGTCCCCAAGCTTTGTTTTCTGGTGTTTTTGAGAGTTCTCGGTACAAAGGAACAATCAATTTTCTTCGGCCGATTTCGATTAAATATTTTTCCATTTTTTCAAAAGCAAACTTATAATTATTTTGAATACTTAAAACATACCAAATGTGTGCGATCTCTGCGTTTTTTGAATCAGTTAAATTAAATTGTTTATCTAATTCAATCATTCTTTTTTTATTAAAGTTTTCTGGCATATTGTTTAAAAAATACAACCATTGTTGGGTGTTCCAGTTTGTTGTTGGTATTTCATTGCTGGATATTTCATTGTTCATCCACTTTGTAGTGATTAAATCTATTTTTTTGAACAAGTCAGTAGCAGGAATCACAGCTGTTTTTGGAATACCTGGTTGGAATACCCATTCATTCACTTGATCTATGTTAACTATGCCTGGGTGTTTATTAATAAGGTTGTCTTCTAAATACTTCATGAATATTTCAGTAGTGATACTTTGAAAAGCAAAATGGTTGAAATAATTTTTAACAAAAACATCAAATTTATCACGGCCATATTCACTTTCTAACCAATCTAGCATCATACGGCCTTTATCATAGGGAATTCCACTAAATGCATCATCAGGATCTTGTCCTCTGATATCCAGAGCCAACTTTTGTTCCTTATCTGATAAAGTTTCGATTTCTTCAAGCAATCCTTGATAGGATAGTACGGCTTCCATGTTTTTGATTTCTTTGCCATTGACCAATTCTGTGATTCTTGATTCAAAATAGGTAGTAAAACCTTCATTCAACCATAAATCCCTCCAAGTCGCATTTGTCACCAAGTTGCCAGACCATGAATGGGCCAATTCGTGTGCGATTAGTGAAACCAATGACTTGTCCCCAGCGATGACTGTGGGTGTGATGAACGAGAGTCTAGGGTTTTCCATGCCACCAAATGGAAAGCTCGATGGCAATATCAATAATTCATAGGTATCCCAAACATATTCTCCATACAGTTGTTCACCTGCTTGTATCATTTTCTCAGTGTCTTCAAATTCATAAGCAGCAGCCTCTAAAATTGAAGGTTCTGCCCAAACACCGCTTCGGTGGCTGATGGCTTTGTATTTTAGGTTGCCGACACCAATTGCGATAAGGTAAGAAGGAATGGCTTGTGGCATATCAAAATGATAAACTTTTGTGTCTCCTGCTAAATTTGGATTATTGTAAGCACTCATCACAGGTCTTAAATCACGGTTAAGTTTTACTGTTGCAGTATAAGTATGTCTAACTTGGGGTGAATCTTGTAATGGAATCCAACTGCGGGCATGAATGGCTTGTGACTGAGAAAACAAAAAAGGGTGCTTTTTATCGCTGGTTTGTTCGGGTTTTAGCCATTGAAGTCCCGATGCTTGAGGTGATGTTGTGTAGTTTACAACAATGGATTCATTTGAATTATTGGGCAGATCAATAATAATGGCTTGTCCAAGGGCTTTGTGTGTTTGTCCAAATGTCCAATTCAATGGTTTTGTTATGCCTTTTGAATTGACCGAATGAACCTCATTTATGGTTAAATTTCTGCTATCTAATACCAGGGTTTTGGCATCAGTTTTTAGTTTCTTATAGCTAATTTCATTGCTGCCATTAATAACATTGTTATCAAAATCTATATCAAAGAAAAGATTAGTATGGGTGATGACAACTTCATCGACATTGGCAAAAGAGTGATAATCTTTGTCTGTGACAAAATCGGAAGTGTCTATTTTAATAAGTTTGGTACAAGAAGTTAGGCAGACCATAGTGATTAGCCCATAGAATATCGAAGTTCTTTTCATGTTTGTCTCTTTTGATTAATAAAATGAATGTGTTGTAGAAAGGTTTGATTTACCAGCCACCACCGCCACCGCCGCCACCGCCACCGCCAGAAAAACCTCCACCACTAAAGCCACCGCTTGAGTTTGATGATGGTGGAGTGGAGGCAGCTGCTACAGAGCTGGCTAAGCCTGCTCCAAGTGCCGTGGCTGTTGTGGCAAAATTAAAGTTTGAATAATTATTACCAATATACCAACTGGGTTGATAGG
>Ga0316205_10004623_pt1 | contig 11905 bp, 10 predicted proteins | sample 3monthpyrite_MG_FD_204941 | JGI IMG/M metagenome (GOLD analysis project Ga0316205, IMG submission 204941) | Microbial mat bacterial communities from mineral coupon in-situ incubated in ocean water Damariscotta River, Maine, United States -... | ecosystem: Environmental > Aquatic > Marine >... | reverse complement strand
GTCCGGGTATTTCCTGGAATAGCGAACCACAATATCCCAACTGGCACGTAGCATGGGGGGGGACTCAAATATTGGTAAACATGCTTCGATTAGCTGACCTGCCTTATCATCAACAGCCATTTTAACCGCCAGATAATCCGGATGGCCGGGTATTAACCCGCCAACATTCCAAAGAACTGTTTGAAGTAGATCGACATCAGGATTTTCGCGCTTCAGAAGCAAATGGGCTGCATACAATCCAAGGAACGGGTTCTGGAATTTGTCGTGTAACAACGATTTCATTTCCTCACCCTTGGTGAGAGTTCGCCCCGTCGCCAGTGCCATTCGCGCGGTTTCAGCAGCTTGGTGGAAAGGATGGTCAAAATCTGTACGTTCATTCATGCGCAGCATCATGACGGTGAGGTTAGACATATCCACGCGCCGGGAACGCCGCTTAGCGCGAAAAACAGTCATGGGCAAAAGTATAATCGTCCGCCACCCTTCAGCAGCGAATACGGTTTGTTCCAGTGTCCCAATTGTATGAGTCTTAACACTTAGCCGATACACGCCCGGATCAACGGAAGCTGCTGCCCCGGTGATTAACAAAAAACCATTGTCGAGGACATCAGGTTCTGCTTCATCCAAATTGACCAGCATTTCACCGTCATTTGCCTTCAGTGACACCCCTTTAAATCTCGACCCATGGCCATCCTTGGCGGCATCAATCACATAAAGTGAAATCTCGCTACCGGAACCAACTTCATGACGCGCACACATGCCATCATTGATGGATTTGCTCCAATAGCGATTGAGGGTATCTTTCGAAAATCGAGGGTCAAAAAATACAGAGAACGACAAATGCGGGCTCTTACTGGTCACTGTGACTTGGGCGGAGTCGGGCCTCAGGGAAACAAGCTGTTCTTCAACCGCACTGCCTCGGCGGAATTTAACATTATATATTCCCGGTTCTAGGTGAGCCGAAATACTGCCGCGCCCACTCGCAGATGTTTTGGTAATTGCATCAATTGCTATCTGGAAATCAGAATTGATAACATAAACCTCGGTCATCGGATCAGGAGCAATCACACGCAGGATTACGGTCTGTTGAGTTGTTTCAGACATGAACCGTAACCTCCGACGTCCCAATTACTTTGAACATCTTGCCGTTATCGGAACCATTAACGACAACCTCATAGAGTCCGGGGTCTAATTCCAGTTGCCATGAACTTTCAGTGCCCTGGCGCATCGCCAACTCGTTGAAATCACCATCAATCAATGCGACTTTTGCGTTCGAATCTAACATACTGAATGTTATAAGAATGGGAGTCTTGGCCCGCCCTCCCATGCCAAATATGATGCTGCTTGCATCGCCTGATGGAAATTTTGGTTCATGGAATTTGTTTGGCGGCAATAATTCGGTCATCCGATTGTACACGTACCGCTCAAGCTCGGCACCATTGATTTGACCTTGATTCAGCGCCTCGACAAGCGCGACTGTGAAGACGCCATGTACTTTGCCGTCAGCCATTTTCATTTCACGAGCCTGTTCATCAAGCTTGGCTGCAAACCCGTAGAAAGACTTTGCCTCATTAGGAGTATGCGATGGATTACCCCATTCCAGCACACGGGGAATGGTATTTTTTTCGTAGTCCTGGCAACAGTCCATAAACAGGATGATTTCGTCAAATGTGCCCCAAGTCTTCAAATAGTCCGCATAGGCCCGGCCAGGTAAATGAGCACCGAGCCTGTCACTTCGTGCATTTGCTGCCAACAACAGCGGCGTATTGATATCGGTTGCTATGCCATGACCTGCGAAGAACAAGTAAAGGCGTCGACCAAGTCGTCCTCCTTGACTATTGGCGTCGACCAAATAGCCATCGATGACATCTTCTACATCGCTATACCATGGACGGTCATTTGGATCCGGGAATTGAGAAGATATTATCTTCTCAATCTTCTTCGCCCGAACACCTCCGCCGGTGCTGGATTCCAACCATTCCACAAAATTAGCCACATCGTTTTCCGGTCCCTCTAAATCGGAAAGCCCGTCATATTTCGGATATTTGGAAATACCGACAACGATTGCGTAGTCATCTCTCGCCATGATGCACTTTCAGTCCCGTAAGATCGCCTGTACACTTTTCATCGTATCATCATCGTCATCGAAACCTCCGTGAGATTCCGATGCGGTGCGGAAACCCTCCTCAGCTGTTGTGTCCGTTATAGACCAAATTTGGCTGATATTGCGGTCTTCGAGAAAATTCTTAACTTCAATGATGTCCTCTCTGACATAGGGGCCTGTTGCCGCGTAATAACGCTCCATACCCACGAGCGGCATATCAACTTCGCTCTCAACAACACCTGAAACGAAGTATAGCAACGAGTGCGGATACAGCACAGGTACAAGCTGGTCGGCTTTCTCCACTTGGTCCGTCATGCCGAAAGAACGGAACAGGGCGATCCTGTCACCGCATTCATTAATAGTTTTCGCCAAAAGTTTAAACGTCACTGCTGGTGCCAAATACACCACATTGAATTTGAAATCGGCCGGTAGCATTTCATGAGCTTTTTTCAAAAAATAGGAAATATAGACCGCCCCTGTACTGTGCCCAACCAGCGAAACTCTAGGTTTCTTTCCTTCGGCGTGGAGCTTTCGCAACTCTTCAATGAAGGCTGTTCCGCCATGTTTAGACAAATCGTCGCCAAAGGCATCCGCCGTATCCTGCTTCATGGTAGACCATACGGCCTCACCAACGTTGGCAAGATAGAACTCACGCAGAATTTCTTCCACGACGGTAGCATGCAGGCCATGATCCGTTCCTTTGATAAAACGAAGGAGGACCTTAGTTAAAATGCTCAATGCCCCTTTAACGATGCGGGCTGTTGTGAATAATCCCCGCGCTGTCGAGTCTGAGGATTTCTGCATCGGCCCCAATACCTCAGGGGACATCAGCGTCACGGCAGATACTCTTGTAGAGATGCCCCGTGTTCCGGCAATTTTCGTTTCCTTTGGTGCCTGCAAGCCATTGGCAATTTCCTGAACCATGGCATCGAGATTACCGTCATCCTTCAACTCGTCCACAAACTGCTTTCGCTGCGTCTTAGACAGCATTGAGCTATCCAAATTCGGCATAAAATCGGCAAAGGGAATATGGCCGTCCTGAATTTTCCCCAACGCATCTTGAACAGAATCTTCGCTACGCAACACGAGGCTTGTTCCCCGGCTTTCGCCATCATCGGTTAACTTAGCCAGAGCATATTTCGTAACCTTGGTGAGTATTTTTTTGAATATTTTTTCTTGGGAAATTTCTTTCAGGTTATGACCGATAACTTCGAACAGCCCAGCTTCCCAAACAAAAAACACAGGATAGGCATCAGCTTTTTGATAGGTGCACAGAAGTTTTTGTGCCGTTTTCATTCCGGCTTGCTCATTTACTAATCCGCCATGGAAATGAACCACAATATTGTTGCCATTCTCATCATCCTTCATGGCCTGAAACATGGCGCCCATATCAGCCACTGTCGTGGAATCAAACTGCCCATTCTTGAGATTGACATAATTCAGTTTCGATAATGCTATATTTTCATTCATAATTGAGTGGCCTCCGATTTTCCAAAATCATCAAAGCTAAATTGGTGAACAATCAAAAACTTTCTACTATTGAGGATATCACTTAAATTAACTCTCGCCAAAGGATTTATAACTACCGAAATCCATCATTCATATTGTCATGGTTTTGCCATGTGCCCTTCATTGCTCAATCTCCCGACAACAAAATACTTTAAATCTCATATCTCATGGGAAGGGTGTCTTTGGCGGGTTCATTTAATATCGGCATATGTGAGGACCAGATAAGCTTCAATATAGCTTTATTTCCTGGTGATCCCAGGCCGCACCGATTCGTTTCAGATGCAGGGCGCGCATGCTTAAATCCACGACTTAGCTATAAATCGAGCTGTAAACCCGATTTAGCTGTCGTTGAGGAAAACTCTAGACCTAAATATTTCAGTGAATTAGCCGGAAACCTCTGCCTGTTGACAAAGGGTTGGTGCCCAGGAGAAGACTCGAACTTCCACGACCTTGCGGCCACAGGCACCTGAAGCCTGCGCGTCTACCAATTCCGCCACCTGGGCATTGCAGGTCAACCGGAGTTCGACTATGAAGTCGACGGAACAGTGATTATTTCTGATCACGGGTCTTGTCAACCGGAAACGGTTATCATTCAATAGAAGATGCTGGTGATGGCGGCTCTGCCATCTAATCGAAACGGACCTGAAACACCTGCGTTTGGCATATTTCAGCCTGTTTCCGATGGAGGAAAGACAATGCGGCGCAATATAACAGTTTTTGGCGGTTCTGGATTTATCGGACGGCACCTTGTCAGAAGGCTTGCAAAACAGGGGTTTGAGGTACGTGTCGCCGTTCGTGACCCGGAAGCGGCGCAGTTCCTGAAACCATGCGGGGAAGTTGGCCAGATCGTTTTATGGCAGACCGACATCAAGGACCCGGCCCAGATCGCGACAGCTGTGGCAGGTGCAGACAGCGTTGTTAATCTGGTAGGAAAATTATACGAATCCGGTAAAAATACTTTTGACGCCATTCACTCAGGCGGCGCAAAAACCATTGCCGAAGCCGCAAAAGCCGCCGGTGTGCGGCGTCTCATCCACATTTCTGCCCTTGGTGCCGATAAGGAAGCCGAATCGGTTTATGCAAAAACCAAGGCACTTGGCGAAGAAGCTGTGCTTGCAGCCTTCCCCGAAGCGACAATCCTTCAGCCTAGTGTTGTTTTCGGGCCCGAGGACGGGTTTTTTAACATGTTTGCCGGCATTGCCCGCTTCACACCGGTTCTACCGGTTTTTGGGTGTCCGTTCCTGCCAAAAGTGTCCTTTGGTGGCGATAACGGCATCAGTCTCGATTTTTATGGCGACGGCGGCACCAAATTCCAGCCGGTTTATGTCGGTGATGTGGCCGACGCCATTATGGTGGCGCTGAAAAGTGACGATGCACAAGGTAAAACCTACGAGCTTGGTGGCCCGACGGTCTATAGCTTCAAGCAGATGATGGAACTGCTGCTGCGTTATACAGGACGCAAAAAACTTCTGGCCCCGATCCCGTTTGACGTTGCGATGATTTATGCGTTTTTCATTCAAATGCTGCCCAAACCGATCCTGACGTGTGATCAGGTCACCCTGCTGAAAAGTGACAATGTGGTGTCAGACGGGGCCGAGACATTCGAAGCGCTTGGGATACAGCCGACCACGGCAGAGGTCATATTGCCAACCTATCTCAGCCGTTTTCGCACATCGACATCAGGGGATGTGCAAAGCGCCTGAAATCAGCCAGGAATCAGAAAGCCGACGTGACGAGGCGGTAACCACCGTCGAACTCATCCAGGTTAAGCAGTTCAGAATACCGCTCTGCCCATGCGCCGGAGTCGAGATCATTCTCAAGCTTTCTCAGCCTCTCTGCGATGTTGTCTATCACCCGGAAGGAAGACATGGCTGCCGTAATTTTTGGATCAAAATAAGCCCGTGGCCGCCGCCAATAAGCGTATAAAAAACCATCCGTACAGTCATGCGGAACCGGAACCGCCGAAATCTCTACTGATCCAAGCCACTTCTCATAATCTGTCATCTTTGGCATGATCATTTCATCCAGCTTCACAAGTTCCGGTATGTAGTCCGTAAGCCAGAATTCCCGGCGCGAAGGATCGAACGTAAGTATGATGACCGGCCCCCGCGTCACGCGACGCATCTCTTTGAGGCCTTTCTCTTTGTCGGCCCAATGATGAATTGTCAGGATCGCCATTGATGCATCAAAGGAATCTTCATCGAAGGGCAGGTCTTCTGCAAAACCCTGAATAACGGGAGCCGCAGAGGCACTGCGCTGGCGGATCATTTCCAACGATGGCTCAATCGCCGTGACCTGCCTGTCATCAGGCTCATACGAACCCGTTCCAGCGCCAACATTCAGGACAGTTTTTGCAGACCCCAGAGCCCTTCCGATCATCATCGCAATTCGGGAATCAGGTTTCCTGAGATCAGAATAATTGACACCGATTGTATCGTAGGAAGTGTGCATTGCCCGGCGACCTCAATTGATCAACTCAACATATAACGTGTGATGAAGAGACTTCGCGGCCCGCTAGTATTTGGGTGGCAATGCCGAACTGTCGCCTTTTGAATCGCCCCTGGCGGCGCTGGAAATAAGTTCGCCATATTCACGTAAAAAAACGGAGCCACGGACTGTACGCTGGATGAGGACGCTGCGACGATCAGCTTCGTCAGCTTTGCGGCGAACCAGCTCCAGTTCACTCAACCGGTTGACGGCGCGGGTAATGGCCGGTTTTGAGACATCCAGCACCTCTGCAAGACCGCGAACAGTGTGCGGCGGTGGTGTTAAATAAACACTGAGCAGCAAGGCCATCTGGCGCGCTGACAAATCCGGCGCATCACGCCGAACACTCTCAACCACGGCACGGCGCCAGATGTCCAGCGCCTGAAGTTCGTTTAACTCAACCCCCATCTCGAAAACGGCCTCTCCAGAGTGTGATGTTCTTTTGTTTCGGTATCGGAACTTTTAATCAATTCAGAACGCAAATGCAACAATATTTTGCAGGCCCGGGCGGATTTGATCGCTGTATCCGTAATAAAGTATTAGCCATACCGCCGTTTCAGCATCTCATACATGGCCCGCATTCCCATCGCTTCGCCACCTTCCGGGCGCCCTGGTCTGGCCGATAGGTTCCAGGCGATCAAATCAACATGTGCCCAGGGGATGCCACTTTCAACAAACCGCTCAAGAAACAAAGCCGCCGTTATTGCGCCCCCGAAACGGCTGCCGGTGGAATTGGTAATGTCGGCTATTTTCCCGCGGATCTGGCTCTGGTACCCGGCCCATAAGGGCATGCGCCAAAGCGGGTCTGTCATTTCGGTTCCACACGCCAGAATATCAGATGCAAGATCATCATCATTCACGAACAGCGCCGGCAGGTCGGTGCCAAGAGCGACACGCGCAGCCCCGGTTAAAGTTGCGAAATCGATAATGATATCCGGGGTCTCGACGGACGCTTCAAAAAGTGCATCAGACAGAATAACCCGACCCTCGGCGTCCGTATTGCCAATCTCAATGCTTAGCCCCTTGCGGGTTGCCAGAACATCCCCCGGGCGCATGGCGTTTGCTGATACGCTGTTTTCAACCGCCGGGATCAGGACGCGCAAGCGCACCTTCAGCCCAGCTGTCATGATCATTCGGGCGATGCCCAGAACATGCGCCGCCCCGCCCATGTCCTTTTTCATCAACTCCATCCCGGACGCCGGTTTCAGGTCAAGTCCGCCCGTATCAAAGCAAACCCCCTTGCCGACCAGCGTCACTTTTGGTGCATTCTCATCACCCCATGCAAGGTCAATCAGGCGCGGGGCCCGATCATGGGCACGACCAACCGCATGGATCGCCGGGTAGTTCTGTTCCAGAAGATCATCGCCGATAATCACCGAAAATTTAGCGCCCGTTTCGTTCGCTAAATTCTCCGCCGCGTCGGACAGATTATTGGGCCCCATGTCATTGGCGGGCGTATTGATCAGGTCACGAACAAGATAGGTCGAGACAGCCGTTCGGCGTGCAGCACCTTCATCTCTTTTGTCTGACCACGCAAGTTTTGGTGGTTCCAGCTGCGGCTCGCGGTAACGATCAAAGCGATACGTCGCCAAAGCCCAGGCAAGGGCCAGATCACTACCCTGCTCATCACTTACACTCTCATCCAGACAGTAGTCACCGGATGCAAGGCCAACCGGCAGGCTCGCCCACTCCCATATATCCGGTGCATCGCCAATTCCAAACAGGACCCGCTCAAGCGTCCCGTCAGCGCCTGCGACCAAAGCGCGGGAGCCCGGTTTCGCATCAAACCCGGTGCTTTTGAACCAGCGCTGAAGCGTTTCTGGCTGTTTTGATATCCAGTCCCCATAACCGGATTGGCGTATGGGGCTAACCGGAATGGCTCCTGCCACATCACCATCTATTAATGTATCAACCATCTGGGCTCCCGAATTTGAATGCAGTTTCCTGTCCTACGCGGTATCAGTGGTTTTATCTTAATTTTTACGCAGGGACACGCGCTATGTCTGATTTCACTCTGGTTATCGGCAATAAAAACTATTCATCCTGGTCGCTTCGCGGCTGGCTTGCCCTGAAGCGGACTGGAGCAGCCTTTGATGAAGTTCTGATCGCGCTCGATCAGCCCGAAACCGCCGAACAGCTCCGAATACATTCACCGTCCAGCAAGGTACCGGTCCTGAAAACGGCGGATAACGTGATTTGGGAGTCGCTGGCGATTGCAGAATACCTGGCGGATCAGTTCCCGGCTGCTGGTCTCTGGCCGGAGGACAGCAACGCCCGCGCCATTGCCCGCGCCGTCTCCAGTGAAATGCATTCAGGGTTTGTTGAGGTGCGCAGCCAGATGCCGATGGATTTGCGGAACACGTTCCCCGCACCGGAACGCAATGGGCCCCTTGATGCGGAAATCAATCGCATCGACACCATCTGGCAGAGATGCCGGGAGCGGTTTGGTTCGGGCGGACCGTTTTTATTTGGCACCTTCACCATAGCGGATTGTATGTTCGCCCCGGTTGTCGGGCGCTTTTCGTCTTATCAGATTGACGTTTCCGATGACTCTGCTGTCTATATGGAAGCCGTGCTCAGGACACCTGAAATGACAGAATGGATGGACGGCGCCAGATCAGAACCCTGGGTGATAAACCAGTAAAGCTTGTGAGGATATGAAGGAGAGCGCTGTGTTCGGTTGGTTATTCGGCAAAAACCCGGAAAAGGAAGCGAAGCAACTTATTCGCGATGTCCCGCTTATTATTGAACAGGCCGAGGGTCTGTTTTCAGCTGAAGGCATGCAGGTCGTCGCCGATACGGCGCGTGAACATATTGAGCGGGCCCATACTGTCTATGGGACCAAACCGATTGATCTGGCCCGCGCCCTTGATGATTACCGCAGACTCCATAAGGACGCGCGGCAGCGAACTGAACAGAGGGTTTTGAGCGGCCTGACACTGGTCATCATTTATCTGCGCGCAGAAAAGGCAGGTGAAATGGCCGATCCGGCCCGTACAGCCATTGAGGCGTTTATTGCAAAGTATCCATCGGGCTCAACCTGATGGGCAGTATTATGGACTGACGCACCAAGCGAGAAAGTGACGTCTGCTTTTCCTCCAGTTTCGATCGAATGGAAGACTGGGCCAGAACGGGGGAAATCTGCCAGAAAGCGACATAGGCAACGCATCTGGTTTGGAGCCGTCCACTACGTCAAGAGCCCACTACGTCAAGAGCCAGCCAAGATTTTAAAATTCTGTATTAGGAGCCCTGGGGCGAAGAAAGAGAATGTCTGGTTTTGAAAGAATAAGCTGCTGACGTTGCTGTCATAGAACCGGTAAGTTCGCATCAGGCACGTCTTCACTTGATATTCTACTTTTTAGCACCCTCCGAGCGTTCACCTCAGGGCCAGATAAATGATACCGCAGATTAAGGTTCTATGTCCATGAAAAGGGCGTGAAAAAACGTATACCCATGCGGTGGCGGCACAAAGATATGCTTGAGAGAACAACAGAACCTGTCGCTGCGATATCCAGGTCGGTTGCCGTTCTGAAATGTGAAAAAGTTAAAGAAACTGTACGACAACGACCGTTTAAGAGAAGATTAGCTGATAATGAGTCTTCAGATTTACCGAAGACACTCTGTTCCCGTCGGCAAGGCATCCTAACTATTTGGCTATCAATAACGAGTGGTCGTTATAACAAACCAGTAGCGCCATCGGATCACCTCACGGCAACGCAGGTGCAAGGCGCAAGATTCATCACTTTATGCGAGATACTGCCCATCAACAGACCCTTAACATCACCGAGGCCACGGCTACCGATAAAAATCGTCTCGACGCCTTCTAATTCCGCCAGTCTGACGATCTGGTTGGAGACATTTCCATGGGCGACCCGCGTTGTGTACCGGGTAAATTCCGTCTTTCCGACACGACCCTTGGCTTCTTTTATAATCTTGTCCCCAATCTCCTTGCTTGCGTAATAACGTGCCGTCTCTTCTGCAATTGGAACACGCTCGGCTCTTGACAGTTCCTTTATAGCGTCAGGAACCGGCTCAGACTTGGCGACATGAACGATGATCAACTCAACACCGGACGTCTTGGCCTGATCAACCGCCAAATCCAGTGCCTTCCAGCCATGATCTGATCCGTCAACCGCTACCAAAAATTTTCTGCCCATCTACGTTCCTCCTAATTTGAACAGGCACCAAATCAACATAATTGTGATCGACGACAGTATCTATGCGATAGATCAATACCGGGCCATTTAACTGGCCCAAAAAAAGCCTGACTATATTTGGTAAAACGTATGACACCCTGGTAAACTCAGGATACTCAAAGACTTTCCTGCAAATAGACAAAAAGTTACAAAAAATAAAATTCTCTGGATTCAGAAAATGGCCGAGTCGGGTCACCCCCCCGTTCCAGACACTGTCAAATTGCTTCCGCTTTAGCATCAACACCGGAAGAGCGGCGGTATGGACGAACGCCCCACATGGAGATGATCATCTGCTAGGTTTCATGCATCACGCTGCATTCCGATAACAGCCAATTGGCCAGAAATGTTCTGGCTTTTGCATTTGCCGCATCAGCCAATGGGTAAACCAGGTAATAACCACCCTCTATTGAGCGATCATCACGCCAGATTTCAACCAGTCTCCCCTGCTCAATTTCATTGCCCAGCAACAAATTGGGGGCCAGGGCAATCCCTTGACCATTCGCAGCCGCATCCATGGCCAATGCTGTTTGATTGAATTGCAGCATTTGTTGTGGGACCTCTAGCCCGGCCCCCTCAAACAGCCTGTTCCACAATCGATGCCCGTCCTGAATCAAATGATGATTTGAAAAGTCCGAAACTTCGCCAATATTACCTGTATCTTTTGCATAATCCGTACTGCATACGGCCCGGAAATCATGAGGCGAGAGTAACGCGATATAGAGATTGTCGTCGGTGGGTCGGGCACCCTGCCTGATCGCAATGTCGACATCATCAGATGTAAAGTTCGATCTTTTTTCGCTGGCGATGGTTCGCACCTCGATACCCGGATGCATTTCCATAAAGTACGGCAGCTTGGGCACCAGCCATTTAGACGCAAGTGATGGCGGTACACTTATCGTAACCTGTTTGGTATTTGGCTGTAGTTTTTGTGTTGCGTCTCTAATGATCAAAAGCGCCCGGAGAACCTCTACATGATACCGCTCCCCAATTTCAGTAAGCTCAAGACCTCTCGCTTTTCTCCTGAACAGCATAACGCCCAGCCCAGCTTCCAGCCCTCTGACCTGCTGGGCAACTGCGCCTTGCGTGAGATTCATCTCCTCCGCTGCGACCCTAAAATTCAAATGCCGGGCTGCCGCATCAAACATTTTGAGCGCGTTCAGGTTCAGGTTACGCATCGCCGTCCTCATTAGACAGTAAATTTTCTATAGTCTGATGTGATGAGATATGATTGGTCAAGGATGTTGGGTGACCATAAAGTCTCGCAATCAATCAAAATGAAGGAACGGATCATGGACTCAAACAAAGTTGCAATCATCACGGCTGGCGGAAGCGGCATGGGTGCAGATGCGGCGCGCAAGCTGGCAGAGGACGGATTCAACATATCCATTCTTTCGTCGTCTGGAAAAGGACAGGCCTTGGCCGGGGAATTGGGCGGCATCGGAATTACCGGGTCCAACCAGTCCAGTGAGAATTTGAAAAGCCTTGTTGATCAGACAATGAGCAAGTGGGGACGGATTGACGTTCTGGTCAATTCCGCAGGCCACGGTCCCCGCGCACCCGTGCTTGAGTTGAGTGATGACGACTGGCACACGGGCATGGATGTGTATTTCCT
>Ga0316205_10004621_pt1 | contig 11910 bp, 13 predicted proteins | sample 3monthpyrite_MG_FD_204941 | JGI IMG/M metagenome (GOLD analysis project Ga0316205, IMG submission 204941) | Microbial mat bacterial communities from mineral coupon in-situ incubated in ocean water Damariscotta River, Maine, United States -... | ecosystem: Environmental > Aquatic > Marine >... | reverse complement strand
ATTGGCCAAAGAACAGAATCCTTCTTAAGACAGCCAGACAGATTGGTAAATCAACATTCTTATCAGCATTCGCACTTACTCACAGTGCAAGACATGCTCACCAACGTGTATTCTATGCATCAACATCAGAGAAGCAAGCCAGAGAGTTTGCTAGAGTGAAGCTGAACGAGTTTCTTTCTCGTAGCCCAAGGGTTAAGTCAATTCTTTTAAACTCTGCCGCAGGTGATATTAATGACTCGGTATTTGAAAAGCAATTCTCTAACGGGTCTGGTATCACAGTATCATATATGAAAGATGATGCGGATAGAACTCGTGGTTATTCAGCAGATGTTCTAATGCTGGATGAGGTTCAAGATATGGATCATACTCAAATGCCAGTTGTTGAGGAAATCCTATCGGCTTCTATGACTCCTATGAGATTCTACACAGGTACGCCAAAGACCATGGATAATCATATTGAGCACAAGTGGAACATGTCTACTAAGCATGAAGTGTTCTTTAGATGTAAATCTTGTAACAAGTTTAATAGTATAGGATATAACAGTATCGGGAAGAAAGGCCCTGTATGTACTATATGCGGAGGATACCTGGATATTACTAGACACATATGGGTTCCTACATTTGATAAAACTGGTCCAGACCCTTATTATCTTGGCGCTAGAATACCTCAGCCAGCCCTTATGCTTCATTCAGGGTACGAAACAAAATGGGAAGATCTACTGCACAAATACGAGACTTATGATGAAAGTAAGTTCTGTAATGAGGTTCTTGGTATATCTCACAGTACAGGTTCAAGATTTCTTACTCAAGATGATATCATTAACAACTGTACTGGTGAGCCAACCCTGCAAATGCCAAACGAAAGAATCTTTAGAATATTTGACATGTTTGTAATGGGGATAGATTGGACTGGTGATGGTGTAAACAATGTATCTAAGAATGCAGTTGTCATATACGGTAGACGTTCTGGAGATCCTGCATTTAGAGCACAAGTTGTATACAAGAAGATTTTTCCAAGACAAGATTTTATGAAGACAATGCAAGAGCTTACCATGTTAGCACAGGCATTCAAAGTAAGACTAATTGGAGCGGATGCTGGAGAGGGTGCGCTGAATAACGCATACATGGCTGATGCTATTGGTGCGAATAGAGTACAGCCTTTCAGATATGGCGCATTCGATTTACCTGCAAGACTGTCTGCAGACAAGAGAACCGTGTACCTAGATAAGACGCAAGCTATCGATGACTTTTTTCTTAATTTCAAGAAGGGTCAATTCATTCTTCCACCATTTGAAACATTCACAGAAGAGACAGAGCACATATTATCAGAGTACGAGGTTACTTCAAAAAGTGGTAGAAAGATATGGACTCACAGCCCATCCGTCCCTGATGATTTCCTACATGCTATGGTTTTTGGCTATAATGCTTTTAAGATAGCAATGGGAAGTTTAAAGTTCTACTAGGACGTATTCTCGTTTTATGTTATAATTTAAAAAAATTTCTTAGAGATAAAAGGAAAGTCAAATGGTAGAGTTAGAAAAAATCGCATCACTTCTAGAAGGTGCTCACGAAGAGATCGCTGCTAAGGATCAAGAAATCCTAGAGCTTAAAGCAAAGAACGAAGAGCTTGAATCAGCTGTGACACTAGAGAAAGAAGCAGCAGATCATTCTACTACTTGGGATTCACAACATGAAATGGGTAGTGCTGTAGATGGTTATACGGCTCCAGATGCTACTGCTTCAGACCGTTTAGACTCTTTCCTTAACGACTAAATGTAAGCCTTTTGGCTTATGTTCCTCTAAAACCCTCCTAAAAAACCTTCGATCAATCGACCTTTTTTGCGTTTTTCCAAAAACAATGTACAATAACAGTGTTTAAAAATTAAAACAAAGAAAGGCAATAACATGAAGAATATTGAAATTGTTCGTGGCTATAGAAGCTTCGGTCATGAAGATGTATACGCTAGCAACCCTGCTGTTACTGTAGTTGAGGGAGACATTGTCGATCCAGCTGGTGACAAAGTTACTTTACTTGCAGAACACTTAGAGTGTGGTATGGCAATTGAAAGAAATATGATTAACGGTCAACCTAAAGAGAGCGGTAAAACACCTGTTTACGTTTCTAACTTCGTTGTACGTACTTCTCATTATGCTCCTGCTGCTTATGCAGTTAACGATGCACTATCTGTTGCAGATGGAATGCTAAAAGCTGTTGATGCTACAAACACTATTGTTTGGGGTTATGTAACTGCTGTAAACACTGACGGTACTCTAGATGTCCGTTGTAACTACTAAGAAGGGAGCTTAGATGCAAACTGAAACACCAAGTGTAAAACAAACTAACGCTAATTTTGTTCGCAAAATTTATCAGTCGCCTGAACTTCTTAAGGAAGCAATGGAAAACTCTACTTATTTCATTAGAGATAAAGTACGTGAACTAGGATTCGCTCGTAAACTTGTTGAGCCAATTTTTGTTACTTCTGCAGATCTTGACAGAACTGTTGAAAATGATCAGCCTACAATCATTCTTGAAAAAGATATGGAAGCAAAGGCATATACTTTACCATTCCGTGGTCAAGGTGAGTCAAAATACTGGGAAGGCGATAAATTCATTATCACATTCCAAAAACTTGAATCAGACCGTTTCAACAAATCAAAATTTGAGATGATGAACAGCAAAACTGATTACAAAACTTTACTTCAAAAACGTATTGTTGAAGAAATGTTCTATGCTGAAGATGAAACTATCATTGCTGCATTTGACACTATCATCGCTGACGTTGAAGCTGCAACTCCAGGTACTCAGTATCAAGTAGTTACAGGTGGTTTAACTAAGACTAACATCAAAATCTTGATGCAAATGATGTCTAAAAACCGTATGATGCCTCCTAAAGGTGGTCCAAAACCTAAATTCCTTATGACTCAAACTCTTAAAATGGAGCTTGTTGAATTAGGTATGATCGAAATTGGTGATTCTTCAGTTGGAAAATACTGGAATGAAGGTACTGTAGGTGTTGATAACCTATTCGGTATTCCAGTTGTTGATACAATCAAAAATGACCTTGTAAAAGACGATGAGATGTACATCATTGCTCCACAAGATTACTTTGGACGTTTCTTCATCCTTCAAGATCACACAATGGTGATTAAAACTGAAGCTGATATGATCGAGTTCTGGTCTTATGGTTCTTTCGGTATGGGTTTTGCAAACACTAAAGGTGTTGCTAAAATCAAGCTTTCTTAATAGTTAGCTAAACTCTCAGACGGGCTTTTTGCTCGTTTGAACCTATCTTTTACACTTTTTTCCCTCAATCTTTTTCAAAATAATCAAATTACGCTATAATTACTAAAATCACAATTCAAAGGGTTACTATGACTTTCAAGAACATCACAGAAAATGCCGTACTAAATGCAGTAGGAAGATTAATCGATCCAGGCGCTCAGACTTTAATGCCAGTAGAGTATTATGCAAAACACAAAGGGTTTATTGATTCTTATGTTGACGCTAAAAAAGCTGAGATCACAGGTGAAGATGAATACAAAGCATTCTTAAAGGATGGCGGTAAAGCTGCAGAGAAAAAAGCTGAGCCTAAAGTTGACTTGATGGAAGAAGTTAGAGCTGAGGAAGCTGCTAAAGAAGAGGCTGCTAAAGAAGAGCCAAAGCCAGAGCCAAAGCCAGAGCCAACTCCTGAGCCAGAGCCAGCAAAAGAAGAACCAGCAAAAGAGGAAGCTCCTGTAGAAGAAGCGCCTGCTAAAAAACCTGCTGCTCGTAAAAAAACTACTCGCAAGCCAGCAGAAAAGAAAGCTGACTAATGTTAGATCCTGATATCATTAAGGAGTTTATCAAAGATAAGCCTGAACTGAACATACTACATGACAACATGGAACAGTTCAGTGACGACTTACTTGATGTAATTATCCCTATGACTTATCAGGAAGCTGCTATTCTCGCTCCATCTGTTGCTAGAGCACCGTCTCAAGTCCCAGATGTAATAATGCTTCACGGTGTTATTGCAAGGCTTTTAGAGTCTGAATCTTTTCTTGAGCTGAGAAATCAGCTTCAGTACCAAGACAATAACATGTCTAGTGCGCCTTTGTCGGCTAAGCAAGCTCAATACACTCAACTGTCTCAGATGATGAGAGCTTACTTTCAGCAACTATTGAGTGCCTTTGCTACTTCATCATTCTATAACTCTTGTTGGGGTATGGCTAGTTCAAACTCTGCAGATATGGATAATATGTATGCTGGGTATTTCAATATTAATTTAATGCAAGATTTAACAGTATAATGAAAATCAAAATAGACAAGCTAAGTACATCGACTATTAGAGTTTTTATTAAAAGTATAGATACTATAATGGAAACAGGAACAATAACACTTAGGTTATCTATCTCTAAAAAAGAAGATAGCTTTGTGGTAGAACTCCCATATGAAAGAACTAAGATTGTTTATGATTTTGATCTGTCTAAAGAAGCTCCTAAGAACCCAGGGGATTTCAAGTATCTTGTCACTGTATCAGATGGTAATACAGATGAGACTTCAAGACCGACAATAGTTGGTTCTGGTGCTCCTCATCATATCTCTGGTGCAGTAAAGAAGATACAGCATGACTTTAGAAGAGTTGCCAAGCAGTACAACGGAAGCGTAATCTATATGTTCAAGAAGATACCTACTGGTGGCAACTGTACAGACTGTTGGGATGAAGACCTTATGGGGTCGAATAATAGTAATTGTAAGACATGTGGTGGAACAGGTAAGGTTACATACTACTCACAACCATTTAAATCATATGGTGATGCAGTTAAATTCACTAATGAGAAATATGGAACTCAAGACTCTGGTAAAGTAATGGAGAACACTGCTGTTCAGATGTCGGCAGTAGCAGACTTCGTTTTAACCACAGATGATATGGTCTACTACGATAATACTGGAGATTGGTACAGGGTTAAAGCTAGAACAGTGAGCGAACTACAATCGTTTCCAGTCCTTCAGATGCTCATCATGGATCTGATGCCAAGTGGTGCTCCTGAAACTGAAACAGCATATAAATTAATACACAAGGACGAATTATGAGTTTAGGACAATTAGAGAAAGAAGCTTTCATTGGAGTTATTGGGAAAGGGTTAAAGACTCTAGGGAAGCAAGTAGCAAAAACATCTAGGGCAAATGGCAAGAAAGGTTTAGGCATGATAGACTCTGCTAAAAACCAAGCCAAGACTGTAGCTGGTGTTTCTAAAAGCTTTGCTAAAAAGAATCCTATGCATGCTGCAGGAGTAGCTGGTGGAACAGGACTGGCTGCTGGATATGCACTTGGATCAAGTGGTAAAGAGTAAATACTATGCCTGAAATCATGATGGATGATCAGCCTAAACAGAGCTGTAAACAAGAAGAGTTAGAAGAAGGTGTCTTTTGGGCAGATTCTGAAGACAAGCAACTTCTTACCCCTACTAATATTGTTGGATACTATCAAAGAATGGTTAAGTCATTTTTAAACAGTACTGAGAAATACCAAGACACAGAAGTGAAGCCTGCTTTCAATAAAGAGGCTAATGAAGATTTTGGAAATCCTTTCGTTGTAGTGCAAAGAGATTCTCTTTCTGCACAAAACTTAGGTGTAAATGGAAATAAAACTAAATTGCCTCAAGCTTTACCAGCAGGAATTGCTAATTTTGGAGAGAAATATCCAGAAGCATCTGTGGAAGATAGTGTCATGTATTCAGATCTTATAAATATGGGTGTTCATTTAAATATTTATGGAAATTCTTCTGCCGAAGTTGAAGCTATAGCTAATACAGTGTTCCCTTTGATTATGGCAACAAGCTACGATGCCCTAAAACTCCCGTTTCCGTTCATACAATATGTAACTCCACCATCTATGTCTCCCGTAAATACTATGGAGAAGCATACTGATGTATATGTAGTAGCATTGTCTTGGAATATCACTTATCGTGATGACACCGTTTTGCTAATCAAGAAAAATGTGCTAAAATATGCTACAATTACCGTTAGAGAAGAACTTGAAGAAAGAGTAATCTACAGGTTCGACAATTAAACTCAAAAAAGGAAATTAAAATGGGTATTAGACCTTTCGTAGCGATTCGCCAGGATTTAACTTCAAGCGCTCCAAATATTTTAGAAAGCCAAATGAAAGGCATTCTTGTAGGACCATGTGTACAGTCTGAGGGAACTTTAGATGAACGTCTAAATGTTTCAAGTGCATACGGGACAATAGCAACAATTTTATCTGATGCAGCTTCGGCTCCTAAGATTATTAACACACCTGGTTTGATTGACGGGGCTTCCCTTGATTTTAATTCCATTAAATTCGGTTCTAAGGGAATCAAAGCTGTTATCGACCTAGTTGATGTATATGCTGGTTCTGTTAAGTCTGCAACTGAAAAGCACATTCTTAAAGTTGATATTACAACTGCTGGAAATGTTTCTATTGCAACTCTTCTTAGTAAAGGTGCTGCGGCTGGCGATTCTATCGACATCACAGTTGACAATGCTGGAACACCAGAGACTGAGACTCACAAAATCAGAATGATTGAAGTGGTTGACAATGCTGGTACAGATGAGCTTTACATCTACCTATGGAATGAAGTAGCAAATGCTCTTATCATTGATGAGACAGTAGCACTAACTTTCATGGAATATAAAAACATTACTGAAGCTAACATTGACGTTCTTGCTCCTCTTGCAATTGCTCAATATGGTACAAGCCTGTCTACATATACTATTGACAATACAGTTAATCCTACTGATGGAAGCTTTACTGTTACTATGTATGTTTATGAGCCTATCGGTGCACCAGAAGGTGTTACTTTTGATAACAGACAAATTTTAACTGATGATCTTTCTACGTTATCGAACTACACTAAAACTATGAATGTTTACAAAGTTGTAGATGGTTCTCTTTATAACTTCTTCGATGCAGACAGAGCTGATCTTTCTAACAACATCTTTGAAGTAACAACTGAAGACTATGTTACTAAACTTGGAAATGCTACTCCGAAAAACAAACTAGCTTATGCTATGAAGTTGATCGCTGCTGAAGTTCCTGGTGCAACGATGAAAGTTTACGTTACTAGTAGCGATTCAAGTGATGATTATACAACTGCTCTTGCTAGTCTTGCGACTGCTGAAGAAGTTTATAGTGTAACTGCTCTTACTGATAACGACTCTGTTCTTAGCAGCATGGTTGGAATGGTTAAAGCGGCTGCTGAAGAAACTACAGCAAAATGGAAAATGGCAGTTAACTGTCCAAGAGTTCCTCATGTTAGTAGCAAAATCGAATCAACTGATTACACTGTAACTCAGATTGGTACAACTGATTCTTACTATATTGACTCTCCTGCTGGTGGGTTCTTATCTGTTGGCGTATCTGCTGGCGACTACCTATTCGGTGACGCTGACTTAGATTCTGCTGGTGAGACTTATTACTCTCAGTATGGTGAATCTTATAGTGCTGCTGCAATTGCTAAAGTTGACTCAGTAATCACTGACAACAAGCTTCAAGTAACTGTAGTATCTCCAGGGTTTAACCTGTCAACTGGTTTATCTGCTCAGAACGCTGTTGTAGCTGTTCTTGATACTCATGCTAACCTTATCGGTACGATCAAGGATAAAGCTGAATCAATCAACAACCACGGTGTTGTTACAATGTTCCCAGATAAATATGAAGTGACTATGGCTGACGAAGCTGTTATCATTCCTGGTTACTATGCTGCTGCGATCACAAATGCAGTAATGGCTCACTTGCCACCTCAACAAGGTTTATCTAACCTGTCTTATAACAGCATCAGCCGTGTAATCGGAAGTAGCTTTTATTTCACAGATGGTGAACTTGATGAGATCGCATCTTCTGGTGTATACGTTATGCTTCAGCAAAACTATTCAACTAGACCATATGTTCTTAGACAATTAACTACTGATGTTGGTTCTCTTGAAACTATGGAAATCAATAAAGTTAGATGTCTTGACTATGCAACTCTTGCATTCTCTAGCGTTCTTCAAGACTTTATCGGTAAGAGAAATGTTAATGATGAGAATCTTCAAGATATCCAAAGACTTCTTGAGTCTGTAGGTAAAAATCTTGTTGAGTCTACTTATCATCAGTATCTTGGTTCTGTTGTAACTACTTACGACATCGTTGACGTATTTGTTCCATCTGGTGAGAAAGACGCAATTTCTTGTGTAATTGATGTTGAGACTCCAACGTCTCTTAATAAAATCAGACTTTTCGTAAGTTCTGGTATAAACTAGTAAAAGGAATATAATATGGCAGCAAGTTGTTCAGGTATAGTAATTAGCGGAAGCGCATCTTATGGTAATGATCCAGTACCTCTTTATGAGGCTGGACAAAGCAAGATCTCTTGTGTAATCGAATTAGAGGCTCTTGGTCAAATCCAAGTTTCTAGAGCTAGTTTTAATGGTTCTATTGGTAGTAGTGGTACTGCAACATTTGGTGGTGTAACAATCGCTGATGGTATTAAAAAGTACAACATCACTGCTCAATCAGGTCAAGCTTACTTTGTAGATACATTGATTGTAATCGGTAAAGTATAATTATATGGTCGGTCAGGTCGCTAGAAAGTGGGAACTCCCATCTGATAAAGATGTGGCTGTTCCTAGCACCCCTATATCTGACTCCATCTCTCCAGCCGCAGTCTTAGGCGTATGTTCAGAGGTCTATCCAGATTTATGTATAGCTAGAGTAAAAAGTCAAGCCCTCGAAGAAGAAAGACTATTCCCATATCATCCAGATTGTCCAGTAATCCCAGGTATCACTGTTGTTATAAGCATTGCGTCTAATGTGCCTAGAATAACAAGCGTTATAAGTTATGGAGCAGATGCGGATAAAGTTATGATTATGGATCCAGACGGAAAAGGGCCAGACGATTCTCCTTTTCTGTATGTGTATGATGAAGAAGTGCCTTGGTCTGAAGACGAAGCAGAACATATTGGAGCCAGTCCAGTGATCATAAAGCATGAGCCTGGCGAAAAAGTGTATCACGTAAACTTTGCTGGTCTTAAAATTGGCCATGAATCGGTTCATCTTTTTTATAAACCTCAAGCCAGAATAGAACTCTCCAAAGATCTTGTATCAATCAAAGCTGTTGAGTTTATAGCGTATTCTAAGGGCGGGTCCATCAGAATAGACAAGCCAGACGGGGATGGATCTGGAATGATTGCTTCTAGTGTCCATGATGTTGAAGCTGATGAGGCTTTTGAATACATACATGACCTAAAAGGTGATATTTCTTCTATCCTGTCAACTAAAAAAATCGAGATAGACATGAGTACTGCTCCAGGAAATGTTCCAGCAGTAAATGACATGGTCATGCTTACAATCATTTTAGACAAAGATGTAGCAGACTACGAAGAGCAGCCTTCTTTAGTTACTCATACGTATCAAAACAGAGAACTTGACATTAATAATCAAGGAACTGGATCTGGGAAAGAAATACACAAAGATCTTCTTAGTAAGTCAGAAAGTAGTCCAGAATCAATTAATAGTAGAGCGATACTCTGTAAAGTTCATGACATAGACTTTCCTATAACATACATGAAAGCAGTTACCCGATCAGGTGACATCTATGAGTTTACTGCAGGAGAAAAAACTTCTGTTTCCTCGGAAGTGTCTGACTTGGTATTTGGTAAATATTCAGGGTTTATCTTTGGTGACTATGATATGTCAATTCAAGACAATATGAAGACTTCTCATTTTCCAACAAAAGAGAACACATCTAGCTTCTATGAATTTTTTGGAACCTCGATTAGAAATATGAAGGGCAAGAGTAAAGACACGTATTTTCAAGAAAACTACGTCACTTGTATCAATACTCTCACTGAGCATGAGATAGATACATTTTCAGGAATAAGCACTCGAGATATCAAGATCTCCCCTATATATAGTGCAAAGTTTCAACATGCAACATTAGAGTATGATATTGTTCAAGACAGCGGCAGAACCGATGTGGGGACAACATCTGTAGTTAGAAAAGATAATGATGAGACAAGAATGGATATGTCCGTAGGGGCAAATGCTTTTAGTGTTATCTCATCTGATCAGGAAAAAGATAGTTCTCTTAGAGTGGGATCAAATGGAGCTGAATTTAAGACACCTGCGTCTATCGTAATGGACAGTAAAGTAGCTCTTTATAAAAGCGACTTTAATCAGTTTGAGGGCAAGAGCATATTCGAGGACGGTATCCATGTAGAAGGTGACTTTATTATAGATGCAGAGAATATATTTCTTTTAGCAAAAGAGAACATATTTCTCCAGAGTAAGGTTGTCTACACTGAAGCAAAAGAATCTTTTATAGTTAACTACTCTTCTAATTTTCAAGTATATTCATCTGAAGTGGTTATTCAAGATAACAAGACGCTTTTAAATGCAGGTATATTTATGCAGCAGACACAGGCTCATTTCCAAGGAGAGAGAACAAACGTGTATGGTCAAGACACAATTACCCTCTCGGCTGTTAAGTTTGCCACTTTAGCTTCAGAGAAAACAACTATTGCAGGATTGTCACAATGATGCCTACAGATAATAGAGTGATAAATATGTCAAACTTTTTTGAGTACCAAGCTTTTTCTGATGGGTATGGATGGATGACATATGATCATGAGCTAATGATAAGAAGCAGTATTGCAGAAAAAGGGTTTATAGACACTCTTAACAATACGGACATATGGAACAGAATAGGGTCTGATGTCTTCAATATGCCATATCTAAACGACAACGGAGACTGGAAGTTTGTGATACCTACATTCAGTGACATTTCGGAAGCGGATATCGGTAGAAAAGAGATAATAGGCAGAATGATTAAAAAGCTTATAATCTCTCCTGAAAACAATTTGTATTTTAATAGCAATTCAAAATTTATACTGTATAATACAAAGATCGAAGCCGAAGAGATAGATGCGATAGAAGACGCAAACACAATAAATATAATTTTTAATGTGATATCTCTTTTTCTGCTTCAGACCTTAAAAACAGGAATGGCATAATGAAAGATTCGGAGATAATGGAAGCGCTCGAAGAGCAAGCTGGAGAAGAAAAAAATAAGAGTTCTATGGAGTTTGATAGTAGTGCTTTCTCTGAGGAAAAAACAGAAGAGCCTGGAGGGGCTGACTATCAAGAGCAACCAGAAGGTCCTATCCCTGGTATTGATGTCCCTAAGCCTATGACTATAGCGCAGGCTATGGAAGAACTTGGCATCAGTAAGGACGAAGTCATCGCTATGATCCTTGATCTGACAGACAAAGGGTTTATAGAAGAGGAAGAAGAACTTTTTCATGGTAAAGTTAAGATAAAGTTCAGAACGTCTAAGTTGTCTGATTCTGGTAAATTTATTGACATGTTTGATGGTTTAACAATAAATAAGCAGGCAAAAGCCGAGTATTTTTTAAATTTATATTCTTTAACTGGGATTCTTGCTGAGTACAATGGTGAAGATCTGTGGGATATGGAAGTTAACGATAGAGCGGAATGGGTATCAGATAACATTCCTGTTCCTATCTATAGATTCCTGCTTGAAAAAGCAACTAAGTTTCATGCTAAAATAGAGCTGCTTGGGTCAAAAGAGGTGGCGGATTTTTTCTAGCATCCGACTCTCTATTAAGAAGGGTCGGGTTTTGCATTCAGTTTCTAAAGGAGATACCACCTTCGACTAGTCTTATTTATTACTTTATAGACCTTAAAGCTATGAAGGACGAAACTGAAGCAAGGGTCGAAAAATTTGTTAATTTCAGGAAAGACATAGTGGTCAATGGCCCGTATGATGAAGAATATGGGAAAAAAGCCATCAACCCATTGTTTGATGATCTTGATAAATTAGGTAAAATGTTTAAAGACAAAACTGTTGAGAGTGTTGAAGAAGAAGACTCAATAACAAATGAAG
>Ga0316205_10004620_pt1 | contig 11910 bp, 10 predicted proteins | sample 3monthpyrite_MG_FD_204941 | JGI IMG/M metagenome (GOLD analysis project Ga0316205, IMG submission 204941) | Microbial mat bacterial communities from mineral coupon in-situ incubated in ocean water Damariscotta River, Maine, United States -... | ecosystem: Environmental > Aquatic > Marine >... | reverse complement strand
ATAACGTTATTGAAAAAGTAACTCGTGATGGTAAAACTTATTACAATATTAATGATTATGCCAAACTTCGCGAATTATTTGGTCAATTGCTTAGAGAGACACAACGTATAAAATCTGAAGGTGATTTTGATGCTGTTGAAGCACTAGTTGAAAACTATGGAGTTAAAGTTGATCAAACTTTGCATGCCGAGGTTTTAAAAAGAAATGAACAATTTACATCGGCACCTTATGGAGGTTTTGTAAATCCAGTTTTAGTACCAGAAACAAATGATGCAGGTGAGATTACAGCAATTAAAGTAATGCACGCTGCAAGTTTTGAAAACCAAATGTTGAGCTATTCTAATAAATACGGTTTTTTACCTGAAGATAACTAGAATACATCCTAATTTATACTTAAAAGCAGATTTCTTAATTAGATTTCTGCTTTTTGTTTATACTAAACTTAAGTAATAAAATATTTATAATAATTAGTATTAAAAGTATAAATGAAGCCTTCATGCGTGTTGTTTTTATTACATCAGTTTGTTTTTAAAAAGTCATCAATTAATTTAGTAAAATTTTAATTTGTTGCGTTAAGTTATTGAACTCGCAGTATTTTTTAAATTTTTATGTTAAAATGTATTGTACGTTAATTTAGAAGGTCAATAGATAAAAAAACACCCAGTAAAGGAGATTTTTAAAATGAAGTTGACTAATTCATAAAAAGCTAAAACCAATTCCGAAATTAAAATTTGGAATTCCCGAACTAGTTATTCCTGGTATTTCCGGGATATCTTCTGTAGTTGTTCTTGAACCATCTTTAGTTGTTACAACTATGTCCTCAGGAATATCTCCAAAACCATAACCTACTTCAATTCTAAAATAAAATACTCTACCCGCTTTTATACCTAATTTCACATTTGTTGTATTAAATTTTATACTTCCAATACCATCTTCGAAAGTACTTGAATCAAATTCAGTATCGGTAAAAGTAGCTTCAGCATCAAAAGAGAAGTATGAGACACCAAAATACAAGCCTTTACCTTTGCTTCCTAGGTATATATTGGTTCCAATTTCAAAATTATTATAACTAATGTCTGTTTCGTCAATAGTTTTGTTTAATGACATATAATCTACAGCCAAGGCAACTCTATTGTTTAGTAGCGGAGTTACATATTCTGCATTTGCCGTTGCTATATTTGGCACACCAATTTTTACACCTAATCGCAAGGGTTTAATACTTTTAACATTGGTACTATCTTCTTGAGCTAATAAGGATATAGAGCAAAAGATAGTTAGTAACAATGTGCTTATTTTTTTTAGTTTCATAATTTTTAGTTTAAGATTAATAGCAGTTCAAATATATTAGGGTAGTAAGCATAAAAAAATCCCCAATACTGGGGATTTTTTGAAATAGTTAGTAGAATAATTTCTTTAAATAGACTAATAGCAAATAACCACTATTGTTTTATTATGCGCCTTATTATAGATTTGTTTCCTAATTGTATTTTAAGAAGGTAAATTCCGCTATTTAATTCTTTCATATTAATTTGAGACACATCATTTTGCAAAGTTTTTTCTTTAACCAGCCTACCACTTATATCATAAATTTTTACAGTGCCATTTTCATAACTATTTATTGAAATGTTTAAAATATTTGAGGTTGGATTTGGATAGATTTTTAAACTTTCAAATTCATTATAATTATTCACAGACATTGTAGCATCAATTGTAACCGTTATATCTGCTCGTCTAATTATAAGTCCAGGTACGATAGAATTGGTGATTTCGCAATAATAGGTTCCACTGTCACTTTCCTGAGCATTAACAATGGTATAACTGGTATCATTGGCACCTGCTATAGGTTGTCCATCTTTAAACCACTGATAGTCATTACCTGCGGCTTTTGTTACAGACTGCCTAGCAATATCTGAATCATCAACATTTAAAACAATATTTTCTCCTGGCGCAGACTCTAAATTTTGTGGTTTATCTCTAGTGCGTTGTGGTGAATAACCTAAAATATTATAGTTATTTGCCAACACTAAAGGTTCAAGATCAGCAAAATCAAAATAGTTGTTCTCAATACTTAAATTTGCATTGCCGGTAGAATTTAATATTTCCTGCGGAATGGCACCCTCAAATTCATTTCCGGATGCTAAAACATTGCTTATGTTGGCAAGACCAGCAGGTAACTCACCGGTAAGACCACAATTATAAATTCTTAAATAGGTGAGGTTAGGTAAAGCAAACACCTCCTGAGGTAATGGAGAATCCAAAGGAATTTCTCCAATATTTAACCAGTACAGATTCTGTAGATTGCTTATTGCAGCTGGTACGGTGTTACTTGTAAAGGTTAATTGTCCAGATTCTTGTGCACCAATTAAGAGGTAAGTAAGGTTAGTAAGGTTCCATAGTTCATCCGGCACATTACCAGAAAGATCCATCTGGAAAAACCAAAGCTCATTCAAATTGGTTAAGTTTCCAATTTCCGGAGGAATATTTCCTGTAATTTGGTTACTACTCATATCTAAATATTGTAATTCTGTTAAGCCACCTATTCCTGATGGTATTTGTCCACTCGCTCCAAATCCTGAAATATTCAGACGTATTAATCGGTTAGAGACAGCATCAAATACTAAATTGTGTCCACTTGTATCCCAAGTGTTTATAGGAGATGTGATGTCCCATGGATTAATCCAATTTGGTCCATCAAGCGCATTATAAATAGCTATCAATGCATCATAATCCGGATGCGTTTCAGGAGAAGATCCAATGGTAATTATATTGCTTTGTAAACCTAGTGTTGGTATTGTAGAACTTTGAATAAAATATATAATATCAACATAGTCGGCTTCTGAACTGACTGTATAATCATAGGTCAATCCAGAATCTAAATAGGTATAATTGGTGCCATCAAAAATATACCAATATACGGTTAAATTTGAACCCAGATCTGGCAAAATTTCTAAGGTTACGGTCTCCCCAATATTAGCAATTACACCACGAGGTTCATCAATCCATTGTTGAGGTGCGTGAACATAGTTGGTGCCAAGCAAAATGTTTAACGCATTATAACTTGGTTCGAGGTCAATAAAGATAAACTGGTTGTTAGAAATATCGAAATAATTAAGTGTGGGTAGAATACTTAGGTCAGGTACGGCACCAGTAAGATTGTTGTTGGCAAGCTGTAGTACTTGTAAATTTGGCATAGTTCCTGGTCCAGAAGGAATGTTGCCGCTTAATTGATTGTTGTGTAAGTATGCATATTGTAAGTTCGCAAGATTCGTCATTTCGACTGGTATGGCACCATAAAAACCATTCCAGCCAATATCAAGATACCAAAGGTTGGTTAAGTTACTAATTTCTGGAGGAATAAAACCAACCATGAAGTTTGAGTTAATGTCAACGTACTGAAGTTTTGTTTGGTTAATAAAAGTAGATAGCGGAAAAGCCCCATTAACAGAGTTTAACCTTATACTAAATAGCTCTAGTTCTGTTAAACTACTAAAACTCTCAGGAATAACACCACTGAGATTATTTGAGTTTAAGTTTATTGCCGTAACTCTACCATTGGTTTCAGTAACTCCAAACCAACTTGCTATTGGTTTTGTATTGTCTAACCAATTTGTGTTGTTAGTCCAACTGTTGCCATTTGTAGAATTGTAAAAGTCCATTAAGGCATTGTAATCGGGATGATTTTCAGAGCTGTAAGGAACACAGTCTGGAAAACTATCACCATTCATATCAAGATAGGCAGGGTCAACAACCTCTGAAGTTTTGTAGAATTCAATTTTATCAACTACCATATCTACAGATGATAAACCAAACTCCAATCTTAATCTAAATTTATTGCTTGTGTAGACATCGAAATTCACCAAGAAATTGTTAAATGAAATGAATGACCAAGTAGATGTAAAATTGTAATAATTATTGAAATGTCTATAAACACCATTTTCGTCTATTAACACCCATCTCAATGCATCGCCATCCAAGTCTCCAATTCTTTTAACTGGTATTTTAAAGTTATATGCCACACCTTCTTCCAGTGTAAATTCTTCTGAATAAATGGCAAAGTTTTCAAATTGCGTATCGTTTGGAGCAGTTACATAGAGCGATTTTGAACCGTGTAATAAGTGAGCAGGATCTTCACTGAAACTAAAATTATTGAGGTTTTGAGGAACCGTCCATCCAATAAAGTCAGATTCAAAACTTAAATTTCCAATAGTGGAAGAAGGGACATCCACACAAGGGTCTATACAATCCAGTACTCCATCGCCATCGGTATCTTGGTTTGTTTCAGGTGGGCATTGACCATGAATGGTTATTTGAGAACTAAGGGCAATGAAAAGAAAAAGTAATAGTCGTTTCATAATTATATATTTACTTGATTAATAGCTTTGTAAACATATAATTTTAAGCAATGAGGGGAAATACCTAATATTGGGTATTTTTTGAAACATTCATCGAAAATTCCATCTATAAACGTCTATTATTTGTGGTTTACTGTTTTATTATGCGTTTTGTTGTAAAGCCATTTTTTGAATAGAGCTTGAGTAGGTACATGCCATTTTTTAGTTGAGAAACGTCTAAGGTTTTATTTGGTGATTTAATCTTTAATACTAATTTGCCTGCAATATCTATGATGTCAACAGATTCAATTGTTGGTTTTGAAGCAATATTTAAGTAGTTTGCAGTAGGAACAGGGTAAATATTTAGGTTTAAACTGTTTTCTATTGAAGAAACTGATAAGGTTTTTTTGTCAACTTTAAATAACCAATAGTCTGTATCGCCCACAGGAGCTTCGGTATTATCGCCAGATAGGGAATCTACATTACTGGCAATTATAAAATTGCCATCACTGGTTTGAAGTAGTCTTTCAGGATATTCCTCTGAAATGGTTCCAAATGTTTTGTCGGCTATTACGTTTCCGTTAGCGTCTAATTCAATTAGCCAAATATCACTATCCATACTGTTTTCGGTTTTATCGCCAGAAATGTTTGACAATGATTCCGCGGCAAAAACATATCCACCATCTGGTTTTTGAATACCATAGGCAAAATAATCATCATCAGATCCACCAACCGTGTTTTGCCATTGTATAATCCCTGTGCTGCCTATTTTTATAAACCATAAATCGGTTCCTCCATTTGTGTTTTCGGTTTTATTGCCTCCAATATCAGAATCTGAATCTCCAGCTAATACGTAACCACCATCGCTGGTTGGAATTAAATCTGAGATTATGCTTATTGACGATGGAGTACCTCCATAGGCTTTTTGCCAATCAATGGTATTGGTATTGCTCATTTTTACTACCCAATATTCTTCATTATCACTTGTACTTACAGTTTTATCACCAGAAATATTGGTTTCTGCAATGGCTGCAAGTATATATCCGCCATCTGGAGTTAATTCTAAGTTTGTCAATTCTTCATCTGCATCTCCACCAAGGGTTTTGTCCCATATAAAAGTTCCTGTACTGCTTATTTTTATGATCCAGAGGTCTGAGAATCCTCTTGAGTTTTCAGATTTATTACCAGAGATATTTGAGCCTGAATCTCCAGCAATAATTAAATCATTGGTTGGGGTTTCCCTAATGCTAAATGGAAAGTCATAATTAGAACCTCCAAAGGTTTTGTCCCAAACTTTTGTACCGCTACTGTTAATTTTAATTATCCAAAAATCATAGCCTCCTTTGGAGTTTTCAGATTTATCACCAGACATGTTTGAATTGGAATCACCAATGATAACAAATCCACCATCAGAGGTTTCTATGGCAGATACAGCTTCGTCTTGGCCACTTCCTCCATAAGTTTTGTCCCATTGTACAACACCAAAGCTATTGGTTTTTACTATCCAAAAATCATTATTCCCTTTACTGTTTTCTGTTTTATCTCCCGAAATATCAGACTCAGAAGAACCAACCAGTAAAAAACCACCATCTGAGGTGCTAATGATATCTTCCATGTAATCATAAGCATTGCCACCAATAGTATTTTGCCATATAATTTGGGCATTGATATTTAAAAAAGTAAAGATTGATAGGGCAAAAAGGAGTAATAATCGTTTCATAACCAGTATGTTTAAAAAGATGGATTAATAGCTTGTGAAATTATAGTATTACGAGGTTTGATAAAATACCTATTATTGGGTATTTTAATTAGGTTTTAAATGAAAGCTAGTTTATAATAATGGTGAATAGTTATATTTTCAATTAGATTTAGATATTTGAACTCTATTTGGGAAGAAACCAAACTTGTTAAAATAGCCAATACCAATTTTAGTTTTGTCATTTAAGAGATTAGATAATGTATCATATTCTTCTAATTTATGCCACGATCTAACAGTATATACATTTGTGCTTGTAGTTTGCACATTAGCTTCTTTAATGCTTTCCCCAAAATACATAATAAATGTAGCACTTATATTTCCTCCTGTAGCAGTTACAACAATTGAGTGTTTTATGGTATTGTCATTGGTATTGTTTGCAATATGAGCTGTGCTATAATTATGTACGATTGCATGAACATTATTTAGAAAAAAATTGGTTGTTGTTTGAGCCGACACAAATGAGAATAGTAGTAAAAAAAGTAAAGTAAATAGTTGATTTTTCATAATTGCCAAGCTTTAAAATATTTCAAAACTAACAATTGTTTAAATGAAGAAACATACCCAATACTAGGTAAATTTAGAATCTATATTTTTTTTCTAAAGCATAACGCATAAGTTCGCCCTTACCTTTTAAACCAAGAATTCTAATCATATTTTTTCGGTGTGTATCCACTGTGTGAATACCAATGAAGAGCTGCTCAGATATTTCACGAGATGTTTTACCTTGTGCAACCAACTCCAAGATTTCAATTTGACGTTTGGTTAAAAGCCCTTTCTTTTTTTCACTACTTTTTTTATTAACATTAATGTTTGCATCATAGTAATTTTTACCAGAATGAACAGTTTTTATAGCTTCTAACACATCATTTAAAGAGGAATTTTTTAGTAGGTATCCAGAAGCACCAGCTTCTAGCATTTTGGCAATGGCTTCCGGTTGGTCAAACATGGTAAAGGCAATAACTTTGGTGTGTGGAAATTCTTTTTTTATGTGTTTGGTAGCGGTTATGCCATCCATTTTTGGCATCCTGATGTCTGTTATAATTACATTGGGCTGTTTTAATCTAACTAGATCCAATAAAGCTTTACCATTATTTACAGCACCTACTATTGAGATGTCTTCTTCATGTTTCAACAACAAAATAATACCATCTATTAATGATTGATGATCCTCTGCAATGGCTAATCGTATCATATTGGTATGTCTATTATTATGGTGGTTCCTTTATGTAATTCAGACTCAATGGTGATGGTTCCTTCTAAATTTTCAATGCGTTTTTCAATACTATAAATTCCCATACCTGAAGATTTCCTTATGTTTTTTAATATAAAACCTTTGCCATTATCTTCAACTAGGATATTTAAACTATCATCATGGTTTGTGATATGTATGGTTGCTTCAGTAGCTTCAGCATGCTTAATGATATTTGCTAGGAGCTCTTGTATAACCCTAAAAATAGTGAGCTCCAAACTGTTTTCAAGTCTTTGTTCTAAGCCATAATCAATAACTTGAATAGTTAGTTTGTCGTTTCCAGAAATAGTATTGGCCATTTCTTTGATGGCTTTTAGTAATCCTTTATTGGCAAGTACTCCAGAATTTTTTACATGAGCTATTGAGCGTATTTTTTGATATGCTTGGTCTAGTAATTTGCTGGTTTTATTGTGAAGTTCTAATGATTGCTTTTCTTTTAAAGCATCGAAATGCCACTTTACAGTAGTCATTAATCCTCCTAGGTCATCATGTAAATCGTTGGCGATACGTTGGCGTTCTTTTTCCTGTCCTTCGATCATGGCATCAATTGCAGTAAGCTCTTGCTCTTTTAGAACCGTGGCTAATTTTTCTGTTTTCAAAGCTCTTTCTTTTTCAGCCAGAAGTTGTTTTCGTTTGGTGTTTTTTTGAACGAGATAAAACGTAATGCTTCCAAAGAGCAATAAACCAATAGAAGCAAATAAGAGATTTTTGTTTTGTTTACGTTTAGCTTCAATTATTAAGTTATTGGTTTTTAGTTTTAAGTTTTCTTTTTCTTTTTTCTCGGTTTCAAATTTAATATTGGATTCGTTTATGGCAATTGCAGATTTGTGTTCGTTAAAACTTTGAATAGCTTGTTTTTCTTTTTCTAAATAAAAATAGGCACTATCGTGCATTTTTAGATTTTTGTAGGTTTGTGAAATGGCTAGGTAATTATAAGATTTTTGAAAAAAACTATTCTCAGGAATTTTTATTTTCCTTGCTTTTTCAAAATAGGTTAGTGCAACTTTTGGCTGATTTAGAAAGTTGTAGGCAGCACCTATATTATTATATACACCAAACATTTGATTACTGCCTATAATACCTGGTACTTTCTCGTACGATTTCGCAGCTTTTTCGAAATAACTTATCCCTTTAGAATAATCTTTGTTAAAATAACTTTCTTGGGCACCTAAAAATTGATAAATCAAACCAGTTAAATAATAATTCTGCTCATTTTTAATTATATCCAATGCATTTTCGTGAACCTCCATATTTGGTTCTAATGTTGTGTATGATCTAGCAGCATATTTATAATACATAAAGAAAGCAGTGTCACTTAGTGTTTTAGCATAACTTTTATAGATTTCTGCATATTCTTCTACGTTTTTATATAACACTCTATTATTAAATGTTAATTTTAAAAGCTTTTGTAGTGAAAACCGAATTAGTGCAGAATCTTTTTTTTCTAAACTTAAATTTAAAGCTTTTCTATATTTTTCAAAGGCGGTCAATTCTTTGTCAAATAATGGTTCTTCATAGATTTCACCTTCTTTCAAAAGATTTATAATACTATAGAATGAAAGGGTGTTGTTGGCTTCAGGATTAACTACAGTGTCATTAATACCGTATAATTGAGAATCTATATGCCATTGTAAAGAATTTGATATTGAGTCAGTATTAGCTCTATTATTTTCGTTAGCAATATTAATTTTATGCTCTAATAGCAGTTCAACAATTTCATTATGTTGTTTTGTTTCTTGAGCATTAGTTTGCTCGGAATTAATAACAAATAATAAAACAATGCAAAATAATATAAGCCCTTTATTAATCATCTAGCTACCATTTCCACCAACAAATTTACCTTGACATATAAAAGGGGGAAAAACCATTTGTTTGCTTGGTAAAACATTATCTAGAGATATATTATCTTCAGGACGAGGAGCGTTAAGTTCTGGAAAATCATCAGATAAAATTTGAACATTTAATATTTGACCAGGCTTAATTTTAAATTCTTTTCCACCAAAATCTAAATCTGCATCTGGTCTGTTACCAGACTTATTGTATTTTGCAATCTCGAACTTAATTTTATGGATATCATCTTCTTTATTGTGTCCTTCATAAGTGGCTTTTTTAACAAAGTATCTTTTACAATCGCCTACTTCAAAAAGATTAAACTTAATGTCTTTAACTTTTCTTCCATTCATTTCTAGTTTACCAACTATACCATAGCCATTGAGTAGGTCATATTGAAATGGCTGATAGTTTACTTCATTTTTATAATCAATTCTCAATGTAAGATCAGTGCTATTTGGAAGGTCAGGCTTCTCAACTCTTGTAGTTCTACATTCATCGCAATTATTTAACAAGCTTTGTGATTGTTTCGCTTCAGGATTTTGGTTTAATTCTGTTTTTAAAAGGGAACTTTTGGTCTCAGTGCCATTTTTGCAACTTGAAAATAGCATGAAACCAAAAAATAAATAATATACTAGTTTAATTTTCATATTTTATCGTTTTAAAGAATTATCAATGTACAAAAGTCAAAAAAAAGAAAAGGGGATAACATACCTAACATTAGGTATATTTAACTGTTAAAATAATGAAATTTAGTGAACTATAAAGAAAAATAATACAAAAGCCTAATTAGTGAACACAAACTTAATAGCTACAATAAATAATAAAAAGGCTATAAAAGCCACTAAAACCCAAATACTTCCTTTAAAATAGCGTTTGTGTAAATTAAGATCTTTTCGGTAGGCATAAACTAGTGCGATTGTAAATGCGATGACGAATAATATTCCAAAAATGATCTGTTCTTTGCTGAACATATTTTTATATTTTTATGCGAATTTAAGAAAATAATAAAGATGAGTTTTCCGCTTTTGCGGAAATGAAATTAAAATTTTTATGAAAAATAAAATTGAAGCGGTAAAAGATTTTCACAAAGCTTTTAAAATTGGCTATTCTGAAACACCAAAAGCGTCCCTTGGACACGAAAAAAACATGTTGAGATATAAATTGATGCGCGAAGAAAACGAAGAGTATTTAGATGCAGTGAACGATAACGATTTGGTTGAAGTTGCCGATGCACTGGGTGATATGCTTTATATTCTTTGTGGCACCATTATAGAACATGGTTTACAACATAAAATTGAGGAAGTCTTTAACGAAATACAACGAAGTAATATGAGTAAATTAGGAGAAAATGGAGAACCTATTTATCGTGAAGATGGTAAAGTGCTAAAAGGGCCAAATTATTTTAAACCTAACATTAAAGAAATATTACATAAATAAAAAGAGGCTGTCCCAAAAGTATCATTCTGAATAAAAATGAAGAATCTTATAATAATTAAAGTGTTGATTTATTGATTATTGAGGTTTTTCGACTAAGCTCAAAATGACAATAAAATCACTTTTAAAACAGCCTCTTTTATGTGATACTTTTTTATTCCCTTCCTAAAGGGAAGAGTTAGGGATGGCTTATATTTTAACTCTCCAACCAAATATATCTTCAGCTTTATTTGTTTGAATATCTGTAATGCGCTTCTTTAATTTGCTTGCGTAGGTATTTTCAAGATTTGGCAACTTGTAATCTTTGTTTTTATAACCAAACCCTGAAATAGGTGAAATTACAGCAGCAGTTCCAGCTCCAAACATTTCTTTTAAATTACCATTGTTTGCAGCCTCAACAACTTCGCTAACCGTTATTTTTCTAACCTCAAAATCAATACCTTCATTTTTAGCGATATCTAAAATACTTTTTCTGGTAACACCATCTAGAATTCTGTCGCTTGTCGGGCTTGTAATTAAAGTGTCATTTATTCGTATAAAAATATTCATGGCACCAGCTTCTTCAATATACTCGTGCGCATTGTCGTCGGTCCAAATAACTTGGTTGTACCCTTTTTTTACTGCCAATTGCGTTGGGTAAAATTGTCCTGCATAATTACCTGCGGCTTTTGCATAACCAACGCCACCATTTGCCGAACGCGAATAGTGTTCTTCAATTAAAACAGTTACTTCCCCAGAAAAATATGCTCCAGAAGGTGCAGTGGCAATAATAAAGGTGTACTCATTAGATGGTGATGCGTGAAACCCTTCTCCAGAGGCAAAAATAAAAGGCCTTATGTATAACGAACTTCCGTCTTTGGTTGGTATCCACTCCTTATCAACTTGCAATAACGTTTTTAGACCTTCCATAAAATAAGCCTCAGGTAATTCTGGAATAGCCAAACGCTTTGCCGAAATATTTAATCGCTTACAGTTCTCGTAAGGTCTAAATAAAAATACATCATTGTTGGCATCTTTGTAAGCTTTTAAACCTTCAAAAATTGCTTGTCCATAATGAAATATTTTAGCAGAAGGATCTAAAGTAAGTGGTTGATATGGAACAATTTCAGGAACATTCCAAGCACCATTTTTATAGGTGCATATCAACATGTGATCAGAAAAGACCTTTCCAAAACTCAAATTGTCAAAATCGACATCATTTATTTTGGATGCAGAAACTTTTGTTACTTCAATGTTACTGTTTTTAAGGTTTAGCATTTCAAAGTATTTAAGGCGCAAAATTAAACAAATTCATCCTTATAAAA
>Ga0316205_10004619_pt1 | contig 11911 bp, 12 predicted proteins | sample 3monthpyrite_MG_FD_204941 | JGI IMG/M metagenome (GOLD analysis project Ga0316205, IMG submission 204941) | Microbial mat bacterial communities from mineral coupon in-situ incubated in ocean water Damariscotta River, Maine, United States -... | ecosystem: Environmental > Aquatic > Marine >... | reverse complement strand
GCCAAGTCGCGGTTCGAGAGCACAAAGCAGCGCTTCTTCAATCATCTGCTGATGGGCATGAAAGCCCCATCAATTGTCAGCGCCATTCAGCAGGACCTATCTGACGGCTATGCATGCGTTATCCAAGTGGTCTCGACGGGCGAAAGCCTTTTGAAACGGCGCCTGGAGGTGATGGACCCCGATGATGAACTGGTCGAAGGCGCGCTGACGCCGCGCGACTATGTGCTCGGCTATCTCGAACAGGCTTTTCCGATCCACACCCAGAAGTTGGTCGAGATTGACGGCAATGTCGTTGCAGAGCCGCTGCGGGATGAGACAGGGGCCTTGGTTGTCTCTCGCGAAGCCTTAGCATTGCGCGACGAGGCGATGGTGGACCTCATGGCGCTGGCCCCGATCCCCGCCGCTCTGGATCAAATCCTCTGGGCATTTGGGGATGAAGCAGTCGCAGAGGTGACAGGGCGGTCTATTCGCCCGCTCAAATCAAGCGATGGCGCGCTCTTCATCGAAAAACGCGCTGCGAGCAGCAATTCATCCGAGACGAAGGCGTTTATGGATGGGGAGAAAAACATCCTGATATTTTCAGATGCGGGTGGGACCGGACGCTCCTATCATGCGGCACAAACGGCCAAAAACCAGAAGCGGCGTCGCCATTACCTGCTGGAGCCCGGCTGGCGCGCGGATGCAGCCATCCAAGGACTTGGGCGCACGCATCGCTCCGCTCAGGTCAGTGCGCCGTTCTTCCGGGTCTGCACCTCGGACGTGCATGGCGAGAAACGCTTCACTTCGACCATCAGCAAACGCCTTGACCAGCTTGGCGCGCTCACCAAAGGCCAACGCGAGACCGGCTCGCAAGGCATGTTTCGCGAGGAGGACAATCTCGAAAGTCCCATCGCGCGGTCCGCGCTGCGTGGATACTACGCCGATCTTGCCGCGGGGCGAGCGGAGGCGATGGGCTACGAGGTCTTCACCGATTGGACGGCATTGCGACTGATCGACAAGGACGGCGTGCTGCTCGAAGAGCTGCCGCCCATCCAGCGGTTTCTCAATCGGGTTCTGGCGTTGCCGATCCATATGCAGAACGCGCTTTTTGCAGAGTTTATGCAACGCATTGCGGATCAGACAGAGCGTGCGCGGGACGCAGGTACGCTTGATCTCGGGGTGGAAACGTTGCGGGGCGAGACGATCAAACAGGTCTCAGCGGAGGATCTCTGGACCTGCCCGCAATCCGGGGCTGTGACACGCATCATTGGATTAGAGGTGACAGACCCTGTTCACATTGCGCGCGCCGATGATGCACTTCGCAATAACTTCGATAAAATCGCGATGGTCAATCGGGCGTCGGGGCGGGCAGGCCTGATCTCGAAACGCCCGATGCAGATGTATGACGAAGACATTGTCACGCTGATGCGGAAGGTCGTCCGACCATCTGGTAAATCCTATCTTGAGGAGGCCAAGTTCGAAGCCTCGGCCTGGAAGGACATCGACCAATCTGAGTTCATCCGGCTTTGGGACGATGAGGCCGACAGCCTGCCCAAAACCACCACGACAAAGCTTTACCTGCTCACGGGCCTGTTGTTGCCGATTTGGAAGACCATCCCGACGAGCAACGAGCGTATCTATCGCGTCACGCCTGAAGGCTGTGCGAGCATGATTGGCCGCACCCTCAGCGAGGAGGGGGCCGCAGCCCTGCGGGCGCGGTTCATGACAAAAACGCCCGAAACGCCGGGTGAGATGCTGACAGCTGCCCTTGGCACGACAGCACCCGTCGATCTGGGGCGTAGCCTGACTCTGACGCGCCGTCGCGTTGCGGGTGATGTGCGCTTGGAGATCGGTGGAGCGGATAAAGGTACGATCGATGGTCTCAAATCCCTCGGGTGCTTTACTGAAATCATCGCCTTCCAGCTGCGGGTTTTTGTCCCGCACGGTGAGGGTGTGGATACCACTGCCATTCTGTCCCGCATCACTGGTGATAACGGGGTCAGTACCCGCAACGCCGCCTGACCAGCTGCGTGAGTGCCGCGATTCACAATTAAATCCAGATTACCGAAGCCCGCTCTAGTTCGCGGGCTTTGGTTTCTTGCCACCGGAAAAACGTATCGGAGATCACTATGAACATTGAAGCTATCAAAGCCGCTGTGGATGCGGGTCAGACCGTCCACTGGGCGAACACGGGCTACATTGTGCATAAAGACGCCCTCGGCCAATACCTGATCACATATCGCCATGGTGGCAGCACCATCGGGCTGACGGATCAGTCGGGAACCCGCTTGAACGGGGATGAGGCGGAATTTTACGTTGCAGGTGCAGACAATGACCAGTCGTAGAGGTTGGATGCGCCAGATGAGATAGCCTCAAAAACGGGGGAGCGCGTTTGGCGACGCTGGCTCTTCACATTGTGGGACAGCGGATTTGGAGACCTAGGGAGAAAGTTGAAAGCAGGCTTTCTGTTCTGTGATCCCATGAGGGGTCAACAAAGCAATCTCGGATGGTCTGGCAAGATGTCAGGTCCCGATAACCCAAAGAAGGAACTATCCCATGTTCGCAGGAACCCTTACGAAAACCGCCGACACCGCAGCCGCTGTCTTCACCGGCACAATCCACAACACCAAGTTTGACATCGCGATCCAGTTGGAAACCCGCGCAAAGATGTCTGAGCGCAGCCCGGACTTCGACGTCACCGCCGTCAACAAATCTGGTCGCAAGGTGCGTATTGGCACGGCTTGGAATGAAACCGGAAATACCAGCGGTAATCCCTACATCTCGATGCAGATCGATGTTGGACTTGGCCCGTTCCGCGTTAATGCGGTGCAAACGCAGGAAGCCCGCAAAGCCAAGAGCGAAGACTTCGAAATCATCCCGCTGGTCTCAAACGGCACTATGAAATCCGGCTCGATCTCCGGCGAGCTGACCGCAATGGATGCTGACAACGCTTTTGCGGGTTACATCGCCAACATGATGTTCGATCTGGACTTCATGCTCATCGAGAACGAGTACAAGACCGAGGAAACCCATCCCGACTACCGGATCGAAGTCAGCTCGCCGAAGGGCAAAGCGATCCGCGTCGGTTCCGCCTGGATGGCGAAAAGCACCCGGACCGGCAACGATTATCTGTCGTTGCTGATCAACACGCCTGACGGTGATCTGCGCGTCAATGCCGTGCAGAACGAAGAGCAACGGGGTGGCCAGACGTTCTCGATCATTCCGTTTGTGCAGAGCGGGGATGAGCAGCCGGACGCAAGCAGTGGATTGTCACTGGTTGCCTGATCAGATCGTGACCATCGACAGACAGGGCAGGGGAGCCGCGGCAACGCGGTTCCCCTTTTTTGTGTGAGTGTGCTTGAAAGATACCCGTGCCTGGCCCGGTGCTTTGATTGGCACTTGCAACACCATCGCTTGTTATCTGCGGCCTTGTCGAACCACCCAAATTTGCTACAATGATATACTAACGTAGCGTGGTTCTTGAGAGGGCGGATGGCTAGAAAACCGAAAACAGACCGCGTTTGGTTCGAAAACTTTGACCTCGAAGTGGAAATCACTGAGATGATCACGCGCATTGAGACATTTACCAAGTTTGAGCTGCCAGCCAAAAAGCGCGACTTGGTGTTTTCTTACGCAGCGACGAAGCTGGGCAAAACGAAAGAGACCTACGCCGACGCGAAGAGCAAGGGCGAGCCTGTCTCCACATCCCGCCGGGATTTTCTGGCGACCATACAGGATACGATTTTCTTGGCGATTCCGGCCGAGAATGTCGCGTTGATGCCGTTGAGCGAATATGTCCTAAACGATCCGTCTTATTATCAAGACGCGATGTGTCGGGCGGCATCCCTCACCGAGGACGAGCTCTTTATGGCCCTCTCTCCCATGCTCAAAGACATGACAGTGCAGGATGCCCGCGACTTTGTATCAAAGCTTTGGCATGATGGGATCGACGGCAATGCCAGAAAATATGCGGAAGCACTGAAGCGTCCCGAGCGTGAGCGTGTTCCACTGCGGCCAGGCTATATTGTGTAGGCAATCGGCGGCGTGTTTTGTCCGATCTAATCGGGCACTGACACTCTGGTACCGCTGTAGGACGAGATATCTAGGTGAGGCCCAAACGGGACATAGATGATTTGCGGAGCGAAGGTCTCTTGTGAGCCCACTTTGACCGATGCTGCGCCCTGAACAAATGGCAGCTATTGGGAACCCCGCTGGAGATTGGTTTTAAGAAAATCAATCATAGCGCGGACCTTTTGAGGAAGGTAGGTGCGATTCACATAGAGCGCCCACGCTGCTGTCCTAAAGACGGTTGCCGTACATTTATGCTCAGGTGCGAGCGCGACCAGCCGCCCGGTGCGAAGGTCTTCTTCAATAAGCCAATCGGCTAAAATCGCGACTCCAAGGCTCATCCGCGCCGCACGTCTGAGCGCGAGCGCATTGGAGATCATGAGATTGCCTTTAACGCTTACTTCGAAAGGCGCGTCGTTTCCGTGCTGAAATGTCCAGGCGTCTTGCAGACCCGGAAGGGCAAAGCGAAGACAGTTCAATCGCGCAAGATCGTTGGGGTTCGAAATAGGCGCTTGTCCTTCAAGGTATTCAGGACTCGCGACGACGCGATATCGCGTATGCATGAGGCGGGTTGAAACCAAATCACCCTTGGGGGCGGGCGCAAGGCGGATTGCCAGATCAATTCCGTTTTCCACCAGATCAAGGTTTGCATCGCTGCTTTGTAAATCGATTGTTATGTCTGGGTAGCTGGCCTGAAAAACGGGCAAGAGTGGCACAATCACTTGGTGGGCAAACGCGACTGATGCCGTCATGCGCAATAGACCCGTGGGCTTCCCGCGCAGCCCGCGCGCATCCTCTCGCACGGCGTCTATTTCTTCGACCAAAGGCGCAAGACGCGTAAGGTAGGTTTGGCCCTCCTCTGTTACCGTAAGGCGTCGCGTTGTGCGCTGGAACAGTCTGATCCCCAAATCCGCCTCGACTGCCGCAACGGTTCGCGACACCGAAGAGGGATCAAGATCAAGTGCTCGGGCCGCTCCGGCGATGCTGCCGTGAGCCTGAACGAGCATTACTGTCTTTAGTGAGGCAATTTCCATTCGTGCATAAATTGCACGACTTTCACATCAAATCAATCATTTTTCGCATAATGCGCAGCAAATAGAACGACCTCATCACAACCAATGAGGTTCACATGTCCACTCTTCTCCGCATCGACAGTAGCTCGCGCATTGAAGGTTCACACTCCAGCCAGCTTGCAAGCCAGGCCGAAGCACTTTGGCGCGAGTCCAATCCGCAAGGCAATGTTGTACGCCGTCACTTAGGGCAAGATCCCATATCGGTGCTTTCCCAAGAAACGATTGAAGGCTTCTTCACTTCTGAAGATGCCCTGTCTGAAGAAATGCGGGCTGCTACCGCTCTGTCTGATCGCTTGATCGACGAGCTGCAGAACGCCGACACGCTTTTGCTCGCCGTACCGATCTACAATTTCTCTGTCCCTGCGGCGCTGAAGTGCTGGATTGATCAGATCACGCGCATTGGACGCACCTTCGCCTATGAAGACGGTGCCTTTCGCGGCCTGACAAAAACCCGTCGCGCCATTGTTATCTGCGCATACGGGGCTGAGGGATATCTGCAAGGCCAGGCTTTCGCACAAGCCAACTTCCTCGAACCCTATCTTCGCTTTTTGCTGTCGTTTCTCGGCATCAATGACGTCGAGGTTGTGTCGGTTCAGGCCACCACCGCCGATGAAGCAACTGTTTCCACCAATGTCGCCAAGGCCAAGGGTGATCTCGCGGCAGCGGTGGGCTGATGAAAAGCAAGGAAAATAAAATGGCCCATCTTAGAGGAAAAACAGCCGTGATCACTGGCGCGAGCCGTGGCATCGGCGAAGCAACAGCGCGCCATCTGGCCGCGCATGGTACAAATGTCGTCCTTGCTGCGCGATCAAGCGACAAGATCAAGGCTATCGCCCGCGCTATCGAAGCGGACGGCGGAGCCGCGAGTGCATTCGCTTGTGACGTCAGCGACCACAACTCCGTTGCCGCATTGATCCAGCACACGCAAGACACCTTTGGTGGCGTTGACATCCTAGTCAACAACGCCGGGCTCATCGACCCCATCTCACGTATTGCCGACAGCGATCCGGAAGACTGGGGCACCATCATCGATGTGAACGTCAAGGGCGTCTATCACGGACTGCGCTACGCGATCCCCGTGATGCAATCGCAGGGGGCGGGCACCATCATCAACATATCTTCCGGTGCAGCAAACGCCGCTTTGGAAGGATGGTCGCATTATTGTGCCTCCAAAGCCGCAGTCCTCAGGCTGACCGGTGTCGCGCACAAGGAATACGGTGATGCGGGGGTGCGCGTTGTGGGGTTGAGCCCGGGAACAGTTGCAACGGATATGCAGATCTCAATCAAAGCGTCCGGTATCAATCCCGTCAGCCAGCTTGATCCATCAGCGCATATTTCATCCGAGTGGGTTGCAAAGACCATTGCATGGTTATGCACCTCGGCCGCGGACCCGCACCTTGGTTCCGACCTTTCACTGAAGACCGATGAAGGGCGCGCGGCTGTAGGACTGCCCGCCATCGCTTGATGCGACTTCGGCCCCGACAACGACACTCCAAAGCAACCTTAACCAACCCAAAAGGACCTAAACCCATGAGCATCAATCTGATCAAATCTACTGCTGCAGGCGTCTCAATCGCTGTTGGAATGCTTTTCGCCACCATGGCGACGGCCCAGGACAAGGATGTCCCAACCTATTTGCTCGCGAACCTCTATGTCGAAAACTTCGAGGCCTATATGAACGACTATGCAACACCTCTCGGCCCTATTTTGATGGATGCTGGCGGCGAAATCCTTGTCGTTGCACCTGAGGTCACACGGCTTGAGGGCGACTATGTGTCAAATCTGACGGTCGTCGTCCGTTTCCCGAGTGCAGAGGCAGCAAGTGCTTTCTATGCATCTGACGCCTACGCAGCATTGCGCCCAGCACGTCATGCGAACACAAATATGGCGAATTCAACGCTGGTTCTTGCGCCGGAATTCGTTTTCCCGTCCGGCGAGTAAATGCGTGTCCGGGAGTGTACACACTCCCGGACATTACCTTTGAAGCAGACATCTTTACAGGTGCAGCAAGAGCTCGCTTCGTCCGCGTCGTGCAAGTTGGGCCTGAGCGCGGCAGACGTCAGTTCAGAGCCATCTACTTACAGGTCCTGCTGAAGCGTGAGGCTGCTTTTCAATCGTGCGGCTGAGTTGGCTCGTTTGATTGCCACTCAGTGGGCCGAGTGCTCAATGCTCCGCTTCACCCAACCCATCAATACGGCATGGTCTTCAACAAGTGCGGTAGGCAGCACAACATATCCCTTCTTGATCGGAGAGTTTGAAAAATATTGCAACTCAGTTGCTCCATTTGCGATGAGGGCCGCGCATTCTGCCTCCGGCAACTTAAGCGCAAGGCCAACCGGCGACAAAGACATGAAGATTTGATTGTCTTTGTAGGCCGCAGCTCCACTAAAAAAATGTTTGCAAACAATTGATCCGAAGTTGTCGGAATGTAGCATCCATTGCTGGGCAATCAATCGTAACTCAGTCAGATGCGGTTCAGCCATCTACTTGCCCCCTTCTGATAGTTCAAAAGTCATGATGGATTTCTACTTCCGCGCGCTTAAGAGAATTTTCACCTCTTCGAACGCTGCATCTCGAAGAGAAATGATTGAAGTGTATTCCGTACTTATAAATGTGTCGTTCGCAATTTTGCGCGATGGATACTCGACAACAAATACAACGTCCGGCTTGGTCCCTTGTCCGAGATTCTCCACGATTTGGTATTTTCCCAATACTTTGCCGCCATGGGCCTCGCCGTTTTCAGCAGACCGGCGTGCGTACTCGTGAAATTCAGGTAGATCCTGTGCGCCAGGTTTTAGGGTGCCTATTAGGACAGCTATGCACGGGTCTTCAGTGTTCATGATGGATACCTTGGATTTTGATTATGCGCGGCACGCCGCTGTGGACTCCTTCCCTACCCTATGCATTATTGCTCTGGAATGCGATATTTTGCACATTGGCGGGAGTTTTTGCACATATGAATCTACCGTGGGCCGACTTGCCAAGTTTTCTCGCTGTCGCACGGGACGGCTCTTTGAGCGCAGCTGCAAAGACTCTCTTGGTCGACCGTACGACAATAGCTCGGCGCCTAGATAATTTGGAGCGCATGATTAAGGAACCGCTCTTTGATCGCATGGATGGCAAGTTCGTGCTGACAAGTTTTGGGCGTCGTGTATTCGCTGCAGCGGAAGAGGCGGAACGTGGGCTTTCGTTCCTTGGAAAATCTGGACTGGAGAACATCCATCAAGGCGGTAGGGTGCGGGTTTCGTTGTCGGAACACCTCCTGCTGACGTTGACCGATTGCTTCAAGGGTTTTGCCTCAGAGCATGCTGACATTCTGCTGGAACTTACAGCCACCGACCGTGCAGCGGACCTGAACCATTTTGAGGCTGATGTTGTGCTAAGGATAAGTCGGGAGTCGCTGGGCGGGCTATTCGCCAAAAAGATTGGCAAACCCTTTTTCTCACTCTACAAGCCGCGAGGGAACACGGGAGCCGAAACATTGTACATTGCTAGGCCAAGTGAAACCGACGTTCCCAAATACCTAAAGTCGTTCATACCGAATGCTCGGATGAACATAGCGGTCGATGGTTTGGTTTCGATGCGAGAACTGATAGCCAATGGAACCGGCGCTGGAATCTTGCCCAATTATTTCGGCGACCAGGACCCCAGAATCGAGCGATGTTCACCGCCACTGCCGTCGCTTGGATTCTCGCTGTATTTGGCTTGTTTGCCTGAACAGCGAAATTTGCGTCGCATTAAGACCTTCATGGGTTTTGTGGAAGACTATCTACAGCCCATGTCAGGTTTCGATGAATAACAGGATGGCGCCAATTTAGGGCCTTTCAGCAACTTGCGAAATGATGAACCTCCTAGGTAGCTGTACCGAAATTGGTATCGTTCTCGCTAGGTAAACTCTCCCGATAGCAACCGTTCATGCGCCGCGCGGCGAATTAGTGCTCAGAGCCCATTCTGTGAATTCAATTCTCTCGCTGCGCGCGCTCGCAGCAGTAAATTCGCCGCAGGTGCAAAGACTTCAGCGCCGCCATGCAGCAAAATGAACGGTCGTTCGAGCAAGACGCAGTAATACTGACATCGATAATTCACGAGTCACGGGACATTGCCGCGGTCCAACATTTGGCCTGCTTGACGGTGATCGTAAACCCTATGGGTGATCAGCGTCCAGTGTGAACCCAGTAAAAAGTCTGCGCAAAATGGCAGACTTAAGTTGGGCGTACTTCATTTTTGATCCTCCAAAGGACGAAAAAGGCTGCAGCGGCTGCCAAAAGTGAGGCCTGAATCGCAGATCTAAAGTCCGCTGCCTCGGCGATAATTCCCACGGCAGGACCAGACACTAGGCTACCGACGATCAAACTGTTCATGTATAGTGCCGTGCCCCTTGCCACCCGAGTTCCAGAGAGATTTTGAATATATGTAATCCCGATCCCTGCGAATAGCCCATAGTAGAGCCCCTCAACCGCTGCACCCAAGATCAAGACGGCAAGTGAGCTCACATTCATCAAGATCAAAAACGCGAGTATGGCAAAGCCGCATGATATCATTAGCCCGTTCCTCTCCCCGAGCCGTTTTATGAGGTACGGGGTCGAGAGGATCGCAAAGATTTCGACGAAGGTTTTGACAGCAAATGAAAGGCCAGGTGCGAAAGTTGGTAAGAGTGCCTCTCGCACAACAAAAAGCGGCAGGGCGCCTGCGGTGATGGAGTGCGCAACGGAAATCAGCCAGCAAGCGATCACGGCGAGTAGTAGATTTAGACGGTCTTCCGGGCGAATCTGAAGAGATGGTACGGAGTCTGAATTTTCTGCGTGCATTTTTCCGATACGGACAACGCTGGCGATGCCCCCCGCCCAAACGGTTCCAAGCCCCAACGCAACGACAAACACCGTTGACGCGCTCCCAATGCTCACCAATCCAAAAGCTAGTGCTGGACCAATCATCCACGCAAATGAATTAGTGGCACGAAGAAACGCATTGAACCGCGCCACCTCCAAGCCGCGTTGTTCGGCATATAGTCGAGCATAGGAGAATAAGGTTGTCGGACCGCTGCCAGCAATTCCGAAAAGAAGCGCAGCTAGAATGAGTTTTGCTTCGTACGGTTGGACCAGAAGGATCGCCGCACAGGCAGCGAGATAGGCCACAAGAGGGATTGGAAGGTAGCGGGATGGCGGTAGCCCTCGATCCATGGCCCCAGCAACCGCTCGATTCACTACCAACGTGATTGGCGTGAGAATCGCCGTGTAAAGTGCAATGTGCCAGGGTGACTTCTCCAGTATTTCTACAATGTAGAATGGCATGAACGGCAACTGCAGTGCGTGACAAAGAACGCCTATGAAAAGCAGAGCTGCGACAGCCAATGGTTGCTTGTTCCACATCTTGTACGGCATTTCCCTTTGTTCGCATCAACTGCAACTAGCCTGCAGTATTTTGCAACGCGCTTAGTTCGTAAAACCGTGAAGCATCCATAGCCAGAATGGAGTCTGAGGGACCAAGCAGGCTCTTATAGAGACCGGCATGATGATGACTTGATTGGCCGAGGTTGTAAGCACGGTAACGCCAAAACAAAATCATTGCGAAATTATAAATGAGAAACTCGCGCAGTAGGTTCACGTCGATCACAAAATCAGGTCGTGCAGTACGATAGGCCGAAAGAACATCCATGATTTGTCTGGGAAACAGCGTAGGTAGACCAGCAACCGAAAAAACGATTGCGCGCGCAAGGTCAAACTCTACTGCCTCCAGTGCTGCATGCTCATGGTCGATGACGAAGGGCAGCCCATCGGGTGATATGATGAAATTGCGAGCTTGGATGTCGGTATGGCAAAGGCAGCGTGGCCCGTTGTAGCTAGCAACCGCCTCGAGGGTTGACCAACATCTTTCCAACACGCTATGGATCGGAGAAATCTTATCCCATTCATTGCGGATGTCAGCTATCAGTTGTGTGGGCGAATAGTGATATGGGCGAAGGCCTGCCGGCGGTGGAATGCTGTGGATGACAGCCATAGTGCTAACCATCAAACCAATCGTTTCACCCGAGAGCGAGGGTGCTGTCCCCGGAATCCAGGAATAGAGAATCGCGAACTGCCCGTCTCGCTCGACTACATTTCGACCGTCTTTCGCCGGATGGATGTGAGCGGTTTTAAGTCCGGTTTGAACGAAGAGCGTGGCCAATTTACTTTCAAGTTCAGGAAAGTACCGATCGGGAGATGAGAATACTTTCAGCAAATAAAGCTCACCTTGCGCGGTCTTTAGGCGCGTGCACGTGTTTTCCATTCCGCTGGTCACGGGAGTGAGCTGTATCGAATTCGAGTTAAGCCAGTCCCCGGTGCGAAAGGGAGCAACCGAATTGCGCTCGGTCATATGTAGATCCCGATGGTGGAGAAGAAGCCATACACCGCGTTGCGTCTGATTCTGAGCAATGAAAGCACCGTCCGGATTGTTGGGCCTAGCTTAATCAAAACGAGCGTGAGTGCCGGTAGATTTGAATTGGTTATGTGAAATATTGACTCGCAGAGTGATAACAGAGTAACATTCTCCTCAAGTTTTATTTGGTCTTGATGTTAGCAGGATCAACTTTATTGATCAAAGATATTATTCTCGCAGCGAATATTCCTTGCGCACAGAGCCTTATATGAAATTGGATTCCTCGACAAAAAAGATCGATAAGACGATCTTCAATCTGGAACGATACCCAATAAGTACTGTGGGCGGAGATTCCTATAGTTCTTTAGTTGATAGATGCCGCGAAAAACTCGCCGAGGATGGCAGTTGCGTATTGCACGAGTTTGTCAACTTAC
>Ga0316205_10004618_pt1 | contig 11912 bp, 8 predicted proteins | sample 3monthpyrite_MG_FD_204941 | JGI IMG/M metagenome (GOLD analysis project Ga0316205, IMG submission 204941) | Microbial mat bacterial communities from mineral coupon in-situ incubated in ocean water Damariscotta River, Maine, United States -... | ecosystem: Environmental > Aquatic > Marine >... | reverse complement strand
GGGACGAATGAAGAAGATCAGCAGCGGATAGATCGCAAGATCGGCGATCAGGGGCGTGAAGACTGCGCCGATGGTGCCGAACTGGTTCACCAACAGCAGCAGGATAGAAATCTTCAGCGCCGCCGAGCTGACGGTGAAAAACGTGAAATCTCTGGAATTTCCGTTGGCCAGAAGGATCCGCGCATAACCACCGAATATCGCGGCGGGCAGGCTGGACAGGCTGATCAAGACAAGAAGCGGGCCGGCGGCATGATAGCGGGCGTCATAAAGGCCCAAGATGATCAGCTCACCGCTCAGGGCTAAAATCGTCGCGGCCAGCATCAGCCCGCCGGTGATCAACAGCTTGATCTTGCCGACTTCGCGCCGGTTCTGTTCGCTTTGCAGCGGCGGGCGGCTGCGATAGATCGGCAACAGGACCCGGTCGGACAGATGGGCGCCCAACAACAGCGGCAAACTGGCAAACATCAGCGCTATTGTGTAGATCGCCAATTCGTCAAGCGCGATATATTTCCCCAAGATCATGCGATCGCCTTGCAAGATCAAGAAGCCGGCGATCGACCCGAAAAAGATATATTTGCCAAAATTGAAGATGTCGCGAAACGCCGTCTTGTCCCATTCCAGGCGGTTGGGAGCGCCCGGCAAGATGATATGGGAAAAGACAGTCTTGATCAGGTTGAAGGCCAGAGCCCCGATCACCAGCGCCCAGACCGTTTGCAGCCAAAGGGCGATGCCGATGATGATGACCGCCCCGACAGCCTGCGACCCCAGTTCCAGCACGGTCAACCGTCCCAGCATCAGATGCCGGTTGGATGTGGCAATCTTGGTCGAGGCCAGACCGCTGATAATACTGGTCAGCCCGATGATCGGGATGATCTGGGCCAACATCTCTTGTTCGTAGAAATTCGCGACCGGCACGGCCAACAGGCAGGCCAGCAACCACAAGATGACCCCGCGCACAATCTTGACGACCCAGGCGGTGTTGAGGAATTTTGGATCGTCGCCGCGGGCGCTTTGGATGATCATATGATCAATGGCGAAGTCGGAAAACATTTCCAGCCCGACCAACACGACCTGCACCAGGGCCATCAAGCCGAAAGCCTCGGGGAACAGGATCCGGGTCAAGACAAGGTTTGAGGCCAGCCGAATGAACTGACCGCCGCCAAAACCGATGACACTGAAAGTTATGCCCCGCAAGGCCCGCGCGCCCAGGCCCTCTCCGGACAGGCGCGACAATAGTTTTTCAGTCATGGACACCACAAGGAACCCCGGAAGTCATTGGTTTGTTTGCCATAAGATATCTTGGGTGAATATGCGAGCATCTATCAGAATACTGCGGGCAGGTGGCAAATACCATTTCTCAAATCCACACAATCCCGGCCAGGCCGGAAATTGTCTTGAAGCAGGCGCAAATGGCGGTGGCCGGGCTGCTTTTAAATGTCGTCCGGCCGGCGCGCGCGCGGATCGATCAGCACCGCGGCAATCCAGCCTGCAACAAACCCGCCCAGATGGGTTTGCCAGGCCAGCCGGCCATCCATGGCCCACCATAAAACCGCGTTCAAAAGAACCAGCAACATTATGGCACGGGCGACAGGCCAAAGCCCCTTCGCAAGGCTAAGGCGGTCGATATAGGCCCAGGCCACAAGCCCGCCCACCAGACCAAAGAGCCCCCCCGACGCGCCGATCATCGGTTGCAGGCGCTCTGCCAGCAGGCCAAAGCCCGCCGCCCCGCCCAGGATGGCCGCAAAATACAACCCCAAGAACCCGCGCAGCCCGACCCGGGCCAAAACCGCGCGGCCCAATTGCCACAGCGTGATCATATTGACGACCAGATGCACCAACCCGCCATGCACAAAGCTGTAGCTGAGAAACATCAGATAGGGCTGGGCGGTGTAATTGGGCCGCCAGGGCCCCAGCAGACCGGGCCAGAACCCCATATATTCATACGCCAGAAACCGCAGCCGCGCCGGGCCAATAACGCCAAGATCGGCAAGTTGCAGGGCCAGTTCCACCGCCACGTAGATCCCGATCAATATGTAGAGAATTCCCGGATTTCCGATTGTGTCGCGGCGGTGCTTCATGTGGAGTGACAAAACCCAATTCCGGGGCTGTTGCAACCACTGCCACGCCCCGGGCGCATCTGTCACACGCGCGACGCGCGCCCTTCAGAAAAATTCCAGAGCGGCGATGCTTGGGGGCGGCCGGCCCGCCCGCCCGTGTCACCGGGGCCTGCGCTTCAGAACCGCCAGATTTTGTGCCCGATCGCTCAGCACAAGCTCAAAGCTCTCGCCAAATTTGCGACGCGCGGCTGTTGTGCCCTTGACCCATTCACCGATGCCTGCCCAATCCGCCAAATAGGTGATCTGGCTTTGTGTCACATAATCGAACACATGGCCCTTGCGCAGGACTTCTTCCAGCGCGTCGGGGTTGACCTTGCCGTCCAGATTGATGGTCCTGTCATGCCAATAGCCCAAAGTGCCGGTCTGTATGGCCCCGACCCAAACATCGTCGGGCACATTTTGCGTCACCCAGTTCACAACCTGAAAATGGCCCTGATCCTTGACGCCCGGCAGCATGTAGCGCCCCAAAAGCACCCCCGATACCACCACACCACCAAGCAATGCCGCCCGGGCGATCCGGGCTCCGTGGTGCGGGGTCGCGCGCCGCAGCACCCACAAAAGCACCCACAGGCTGACAGAAATCAGCAGCGGAGACAGCGGTGCCAGATAGCGGCCAAGAAACCAGCCCGCACCGAAGAAAAAGCCATAATAGACCGCCAGGGCGATCCCAAAAACACTATAGGCGCCAGCGACATAGCGCGCCGGGCCGGGCAATCTCCAAAGCTGCCACATGCTCAGCGCGACAAAGGCCACAACAACGGTCACGGCGCCTGCCATGAACAGCGGCCGGGTTTCCAGCAGCGCGGGAATGGGGATCATCGGGAACATCTGTTCAAACAGATTGGCCGGCAAGATGGCGGCATTCGCGGCAAAGCCCCCGGTCAGGGCCTGAGCCGTCCCGCTGATGGGCACGATCGAGCCAAAGCTGACGTAATTGTTGATCAGCCAGGGCGCCGCAATCAGCAAGCTGACCACGCCGGGCCAGAAAAGCCGCATGACAACCGGCCAGAGCGCATCCTTGCGCACAAACAGATCATGCAGCAGCCAAACCGCAAAAAGGATTGTCACCAGGAGTGCGCCGTCATTGCGGGCCAGAAATGTCACGCCAAAGGCGGTGCCCAGAACCAGGCGGGCCTGCAGGCTGGCTTGGGTTTCTCTGGTCAGAATGCGCGCAAACAAGACAAGCGTCAGCGTCACCATCAGCGTATAAAGCCCGGTCTCAAGCCCGTTCATCGTATGCAATGTCAGATGTGGTCCCAGATACCACAAGGTGGCGACAAACCACGGCCAGATGGGGCGCGCCGTCAGGGGCGCGAGCAAAATGCGCGCCAGTGCGCGCACCGAAAATATCGCCGCCACGGAAATAGCGGTGGCGATCAGATGCACGCCAATCAGCCCGGCTACCTTGTCTCCGGCACTGACCCAATAGGGCAGGGCATAAAGAAAGGTCGCCAGCGGTTGCACGCCGTTGCTGGAAATGGTGCCGTCAGAGACCGTCATACCCAGCCCAAGCGCCATATTGCGGGCGATTGTGAGCATCAGATAACCGTCTTCGGTCATGAAAAACTGCGAAAGTTCGGGCTGGCCTGCAAAGATCGGGTACAGCCGATAGAGCGTGCCCAGCACCAATGCTGCAAAGAGGAAACGAAGAATGGTTGTGTCGGAGGGAAAGGTCATCGGGTAAAACACGGCGTCCAAAATCAAAAAACTGCTAGCAGCTTTGATTGCTACATCAAACTGCGTGTTTGCAAAAACGGATATGGTTGCGGTGCCGACACCTTTTGCCACTGCGCCACAGTCGCCAGAGTTCAGTGCGATTGGCCCGTCTTGAGAAACCGCCCATGTGGCCTACACAAGGGGCCGTTGGCTTTTTGGCCAGACAATTCGGGCACAGTTGCCAAAAAAAGTGCATATTGTTCGCCCAAAGTGCAAATGCTGGACCGCTGGGTCAAATGGGTTGATAGCGCCCTGTTATACAAATATTTTTCTCCTCAAGTTTATCAAGGACAGCGTATTATGACCAAAGCCAATAGAATTCACCCTGTGATCCTGGCCGGTGGATCGGGCACGCGGCTTTGGCCTTTGTCGCGCAAAAGCTATCCCAAGCAATTTGCCAAGCTGATTGGCGATGAAAGCCTGTTTCAATCCTCGGCCCGGCGCATGTCGGGGCCGGGCTTTGCGCCACCGATCGTGCTGACCTGCGAAGAATACCGCTTTATCGCCACCGAGCAGTTGGCCGCAGTGGAACTGGCCGCCGACACCATCGTCATCGAACCGGCGTCGCGCAACACCGCCCCGGCCATTCTGGCCGCGGCCCTCTGGCTTGAGGCCCGCGATCCCGATGGGTTGATGCTGGTCGCGCCTTCTGATCACGCAATCCCCGATGCCGAGGCCTTTCACCAGACGATGGCCGCCGCGCAAGACCGGGCCCAAAACGGCGATCTTGTCACCTTTGGGATCGCGCCCGACCGCCCCGAAACCGGCTTTGGCTATCTTGAGATGGAGCGCAGCGCCAGGGCCGAAACCGACGAGGACAGGCCGGTGCCGCTAAAGCGGTTTGTCGAAAAGCCCGATGCCCAAACCGCAGCTGACATGATCGCATCGGGCGATTTTCTGTGGAATGCCGGCATTTTCCTGTTTTCGGTCAAAACCATTCTGGCCGCATTTCGCGCCCATGCGCCCAGGCTTGTCGCCCCAGTCGAGCAAGCCGTGGCCGGGGCCGAGACCGATCTTGGGTTCACCCGGCTGGCCGCCGCGCCCTGGAGCCAGGTCGAGGATATCTCGATCGATTATGCGATCATGGAAAAGGTCAGCAATCTTGCGGTGATGCCCTATCGGGCCGCCTGGTCGGATCTGGGCGGATGGCAGGCTGTGTGGCACGGCGGTACGCCCGATGCGGCGGGCAATGTCTGTTCAGAGCACGCCTCGGCGATTGATTGCACCGATACATTGCTGCGCTCAGAGGTTGAGGGGCTTGAACTGGTGGGCATTGGGCTGGACGATATTGTCGCGGTCGCCATGCCCGACGCCGTGCTGGTGGCGCGCAAATCCCAGGGCCAGCGTGTCAAAGAGGCCGTCGCCCTGCTCAAGCAAAAAGCCGTCAAACAGGCGACCGAATTTCCCCGCGATCACCGCCCCTGGGGGTGGTTTGAAAGTCTGGTCATCGGCGATCGGTTTCAGGTCAAGCGCATCGTTGTCAATCCTGGCGCGGCCTTGTCGCTGCAAAGTCATCACCACCGCTCTGAGCATTGGGTCGTGGTTGAAGGCACCGCCAAGATCACCATCGACGACGAGGTCAAGCTCGTGACCGAAAATGAATCCGTCTATATTCCGCTGGCTGCAGTGCACCGGATGGAGAACCCCGGCAAACTGCCGATGGTGCTGATCGAGGTGCAGACCGGATCCTATCTGGGTGAAGATGACATCATCCGTTACGAAGACGTTTATGCGCGAAAGTGAGCCCCAGCCTGTGACACGTTTAACCTGCTTCAAAGCCTATGATATCCGCGGCCGCCTTGGCGAGGAATTGAACGCCGGCATTGCCCGGCGCATTGGCCGCGCTTTCGCCGATGTCATGGGGGCCACCCGTGTGGTGCTGGGCCGCGATTGCCGGGCCTCATCGGCAGAGCTTTCCCAGGCGGTTGCCCAGGGGCTGATGGATGCCGGGGTCGAGGTGATGGATCTGGGCCTGTCGGGCACGGAAGAGATGTATTTCGCCACCGCCCATTTTGGCGCTGATGGCGGAATTTGCGTCACCGCCTCGCATAATCCGATGGATTACAACGGCATGAAGATGGTCAAGCGCGGCTCAGCCCCGCTTGACGGGCCAACCGAATTTCTGGCGATCAAGGCGCTGGCCGAAAGCCAGGATTTCGCGCCGGCGCCCGGCAACGGCCATATCTGGCAAGAGCACAGCGCGCGGGGCTATTATGTCGAGCGTGTCCTGAGTTTTGTGGATACCGCGGCGCTGCGCCCGCTCAAGATCGTGGTCAATGCCGGCAATGGCGCCGCTGGTCCAACCTTTGATGCCATTGCCGCGGCTCTGGCGCAAAAAGAGGCGCCGCTGACATTCCATCGCTTGCACCACGCGCCCGACAGCAGCTTTCCCAACGGCATTCCCAACCCGCTTCTGGTTCAGAACCGGCCGGCAACAGCCCAAGAGGTCGTGGCCACCGGCGCAGATATGGGCATCGCATGGGATGGCGATTTTGACCGCTGCTTCTTGTTTGATCACAAGGGTGACTTTGTGCCGGGCGAGTATCTTGTCGGGCTCTTGGCCGAGGCTTTTCTGGCCAAGAACAAGGGCGCGACAATCGTTCATGACCCGCGCGTGATCTGGAACACCCAAGATGTGGTCGCGCGCGCCGGCGGCCGGGCTGTGCAGGCCCGCACCGGGCATGCCTTTGTCAAACAGGTGATGCGCGACAGCGGCGCCATCTATGGCGGCGAGATGTCGGCGCATCATTATTTCCGCGATTTCATGTCCAGTGACAGCGGCATGATCCCCTGGCTTTTGATCATCGAATTACTGGGCCGCAGTGGTCGGTCTCTGGCCGAGTTGATCGAAAGTCGCACCGCCGCCTTTCCGTCCTCGGGCGAGATCAACTTTACAGTCACCGACACCCGCGCCGCAATTGCCGAGGTCGAGACCAGGTTCGGCCCTTTGGCCAAGTCCCGCGACGACACTGATGGGCTGAGCCTGTCGTTCGGGGAGTGGCGGGTGAACCTGAGAGCGTCCAACACCGAGCCATTGCTGCGCCTGAACGTCGAGGCCCGCGGCCAGGTCGATCTGGTGGAAAAAGGCGTCACCCAATTGCGCGCCATCATCGGCAAATATCAAAGCTGAACGTCAAAGCGGAGCGCCGCAAAAGAAAACCCGCCAGCGATGGTCAAAATCGCGGGCGGGCTATTCTTGGTTGTCGCAGCGTCACAAGAGGCTGAAAAATCAGGCCTTGTTCTTTCTGCGTCTCGCCAGGCCCAAAAGTCCAAGCGCGCCGGCCAAAAGCGGCAAGCTTGCCGGCAAAGGAACGGCTGAAATATCATATTCGACGACATAGGCCGAAACAAATCCGGGGGCATCGGCAAGGTCATTCCAGTAATCACCATACCACCAGCCGACCAGATAATCTTCGCTGTCCAGGCCATTGTTTGGCTCGTTGGTGGCCCAACGTGTGTATCCCCAGCTCTCGGCGGACCCCCATTGCCAGGTGTCCTCGACATCCGCATCGCTTCCGCCCAGCCAGGCGAGAATGCGGTCTGTATTCACATAGGTGCTGAGAAAATCCCATTCATCCGAACTGGCGACGGTGGCCAGATATCCGCCTGCCGTGGTGGCGGCAGCATCGGCGTCGGTCCAGCTGATGGCGCCCTCGGCGACAACCAGTTCATAGGCGTTGCCATTTCCACCTGAGGCGCCGTCCCACAAGATCGGAGCCGCTTGCGCGGCACCTGCCGACAACGCAACAACGCCCGCTATACCCAGAAGATTTTTCATGTCAAAAACCCATTACACATTTTGTACCCAGTCGCTCCAAACCTACATTATATTCACATTTTGTCAATAATTATGCCACAAATGGCCCAAGTGTTCCTTCCCAGCATCGGTTCGACAAAAGGTTGTTTCCGTTTTGGAAACAGAGCCGCGCGATAGGGAGGCATTGACCCTAATCTGCGTTTGCGTACAGCCCACCCGATATCAGCCCGGCGATGCCCTGATAACTGGTATTTGACGAATGGCTGGCCCATAGCGTATCGGCCTGGCCGCCAACCAGGCGGCCGTTGTCAAAAGCGCCCGAGGTGATGGTCAGCGGGTTGCCATCAAGGGTCAGCGTGCCGGTGATCGTGCCATAAAAGGCATCCGGGCCAGCGCCGCTGTTATAGGCCTGGATGTTTTCGCTGGCTGTGACGGAGCCGGCCAGAGCCAGGCTGCCGCTCATCGTTCGGCCTTCGTCGGCCTCGACAATATCTATGGCGCCGGTGAAGGTCGGGTTGGTCTGGGTCAGATCAATGGTAAAGCTCACATCTGCGACGGCCAGAAAATCGCCCCCTTGCTGCAAGATGACATTGGGGGCCTCCAGCGTGGCGTTGTCGGTACTGATCGACAGGCCGGATTGACCCGAATAGGTCGCGCTGGCCGAGGGGCTCGACAGTGCCGACAGGTCGGTTTCGGCCATGCCCTGGGCATTGCCAAAGGCCTGGGCGCTGGCCTGATAGGTCTGGTTGAAGGCGATGCGGGGATCATCGGTGCTGGATCCGGCGCATGCGCTGAGCCCAAGGCCCGCCACGGCAACCCAGCCGATTGTTTTCAAACGTAGCTGCATGGCGTCATTCCTTCTGCGCGATGGGTCTCGGCACCATGACCTATGGGGTTTGAGGCCGTTTGGAAAGCGGGCAGGGGGTGGTCAGAAAATTTGTGTGAAATCAGCCGAGCCCCACCAGGCCCGCCCAAACACGAAACCGGTCGGGCGGGGATTGGCAGGTGGGGCCTGGCTGCAAATGGCTGATTATTCGAACAGCCGACGCTCGGGGGCCACGATCACATCCCCGTTTTGCAGCACCGGGTTGACGCCTGCCGACCCGCCATTGACCAAGGCGTGATAGTTGAACTTATAGGCCTTGTTTCCACGGCGCAGTTGAATGCGCTTGGTGGCGGCAAAGCGCGTCAGCCCGCCACTGGCGGCCAGCGCCTGCAGCAAGGTGGTGCCACGATCCAGCTCCAGGGTGCCCTGGGTGTTGAATTCGCCCATAAAAAAGATGTCTATCGTCCGCGTGGTGGCCTCGCGCCGCTCTACCGGAGGTTCGATGGCCACAAAAACGGTCGGAGGCGCGGCAAAGTTAGAGGCCATGCCATCGCGCAAAAGCACCTGAATTTGGTCGCTTGTGCGCCCGGCAACCCGAATAGAGCCTGCAAACGGAAAGCTGATCCGCCCATCGGGCAAGACCAGAACATTTCTGTTGAGGCTGGGATCTTCCAGAACCTCGACGGCGATGACATCGCCGGCCTGGGCACTGTAAGATTGCGCTTGCGCGGACACTGCGATCAGCAGCATCGCAAGTGTTGTTGTAACAAGTTGAATAAATTTCATAATGACCACTCCCTTCACCAAAGGCGGCTACCTTTGTGACCCATCCCTAAGCGCGAGGCAAATAAAACGCGCTGATTCTTTGCTCAACAGCCCCAGCTACTCCTCAATAATACGTTTAGAGCACTTTTGTTACTCATTTCGAGATGCTCGAAGCTGCTGCAGTTTTGCCGCAGCGGCCGCGATCTGGGGCCGCGTATCCCCCGGCCCGGCCATATCCAGCGCCGATTGCAGCTGTGAAATGGCCGTATCCACCTGATCCAGCGCCGCATAGGTCAGCCCCAGATGAATGGCCACCAGCGGATCCGCGATCCCGGCCGCGGCGATTTCGAGATAGCTCATCGCCTCGGCCGGGGCGCCGCGCCGGGTCAGGATCCAGCCATAGGTATCGGCCATGGCCGGAACGGTCGTGCCCGCCATGCGCCGCGCGATCTGGTAGGCGCGTTCAAGACTTTCCGCATCTTCCCGGTAAGAGGCCAGCAGGCTGGCCAGGTTGTTGGCAATCAGCAGATTGCCGGTGTCTTGTTCATAGAGCCGCTCGTAAATGGCGATCGCGCCGTCGATATCATTGTCGCGCTCCATAAAGGATGCCTGCGCCCAAAGCAGGGTCGGATCAAAGGGCAGGGTGGCCAGCGCCTCGGCGACAGTGGCACGCGCCGCATCTCCCTTGCCCTGGCGCTGCAAGTTGCGGGCCAGTTCGGTCCAGAGCCGGGACCGGCCTGCATCCTCTTTCAGCAAATTGCGCAAGGCGGTCTCGGCGCCGGGCAAATCGCCTGCAGCGCTCTGCGCCACGGCCAGCGCAAAGCGCAGGGTCGGATCGGCCGGATCCTGAGCCAGCAATTCTTGCGCGAGAGACAGCGCGCCGTCGGTGTCGCCTGTCGACATCCGCGCCCGCAACAGGCCCAGCCTGGTGGTCTGGTCGGCATCTTGCGAACCGGCCAGCGCTTCGAGATAGGCCAGAGCCTCCTGGACGCCGCCGCGCCGGTTCAGCTGTTCGGCCTCCAGCGCATTTGCGGCCTGACCGGCCCTTGGGGTCTGCATCCGCCGCAGCGAGCCGATCACCTGGGTCAGACGCGGCTGATCTTCGGTGGCCAGATAGACCCGGCCCAATGTGCTCATCAGATCTGCATCATCAGGGGCGCGTCGCAGCGCCGGGATCAGCACATCCTCGGCGGGCAAATATTTCTCTTGCTCGATCAGAACCCGTGCATAGCGCAGACTTGGCGCCGCGCCATAGCCCGACGCGGTCGCGGCTTGCGCCATGAAATCGCGTGCAAGATCAGGATTGCCGGCGCGCAGATAGGCAGTGGCCATCAGCGTAAGGGCGGCATCGTCACGCGGCGCGCCTTCGAGCACCTGGCGCAATGTCGCGATCGCTGCATCGGGCTGATCGGCCTGGACTTGCCAATTGGCCTGCATCTTGAGAGCCTCGGGGCGGGTCGGATCCTGGGCCAAGACCTCGGCGATCCGCGCCTGGGCACCGACCTGGTTGTTCTGGCTCGCCAGCATGCGGGCAAGATCGATCTTGATCGAGGCGCTTTGAGCATTGGGCTCGGCATCGGCCAGAATGTCTTCCATCTCGGCAATGGCCACGGCGCGCTCGCCGGTGTCAAACACCATGCCGGCCCGCAACGCGCGCAGCGCAATCGACCCCGGATTGAGCTCCAGACCCCGGTCAAGCTCGGCGCGCGCCGCCTGAGGCCCCTGAAAGCGGTCCAGAAATGAGATCAGGTTGATATAGCTGTCGGGCGACGCCGCCGCCGGATCGGCGATGCCCCGCAAAAAGGCCTCGGCACTGTCGAGCCGGTCGCGGTCGATATAAAATCGCATCACCGAGCGCTGAATGTCAGGGTCGCCGGGAAATTGCTCTGTCAAATCCACAAGCGCCGTCTCGACCCCGGCCATATCGCCCATCCGCTCGAGCACGGTTATGCGCAGCCTGTAGATACCGCGGTTGCGCGGTTGCGCCGCGATCCGCTGGTCAATCAGATCAAGCGCCTGGGCAAATTCGCCATTCATCAGATGGGCGTTCAAGATCACGATGGGCAAGATGGCATTGTCGGGCAAGGTGGCACGCAATTGAGAGGCGGCCTGGCCAATGGCGCGCAGTTCCGTCAGATCGCGGGCCTCGCTGGCGATCTGAAACCTCAGCCCCAGACCAACAGCCTGAACGCGAGGCTCATCGGGGGCCAGATCCCGGGCGGCAGTGCCGTGGCGGGTGAATTCCTCAAAATCCCGGTTTTCAAAGGCCAGTTCAGCCAGGGCAACCCGGTAACCGGCAACATCCGGGGCCTGCTCGGCCAGCCGCAAGAACTGCCCATAAGCCGGGCCCGGCTCGCCGCGGTCCAGGAAGATCTGCGCCATCAAAGCGCGGGCCTGCTGGTGGTTTTCATCCAGATCCATGGCATTGCGCAGCTCGACCATCGCCCGGTCCGGATCACCCGCCTCATAAAGAGCCGATGCCGATTGGAAATAGGCCTCGGCCTGCTCCTGGGCGCTTTCGCAAGCGGTCAGAAACACGGATAAAAGCAAAATGCTGCACAACCGCAGAATGGACAAACGTTTCATTGGTTTCTCTTTATTCCTCAACATTGCCGCAGACCCGGCCCGGCTCTTTTACGTGCGACCGCGACGCGACGCCATATCATCTGCCAAGACACCATGGTTTGCGGTCATTTGACAGACTTCTCTCCCGGGCCGGCCGTGTCAAAGT
>Ga0316205_10004615_pt1 | contig 11919 bp, 9 predicted proteins | sample 3monthpyrite_MG_FD_204941 | JGI IMG/M metagenome (GOLD analysis project Ga0316205, IMG submission 204941) | Microbial mat bacterial communities from mineral coupon in-situ incubated in ocean water Damariscotta River, Maine, United States -... | ecosystem: Environmental > Aquatic > Marine >... | reverse complement strand
TCCAATCGCATCGACACCAGCGTTATTTGCCATTTTCAAATCATGCACACTATCACCGATTACAATCGTTTTCTCAGCAGGTATAGCTGTATCAGCCAATAGCCGGTTGACCATTTCCGGGTGCGGTTTGGACATCGCCTCATCGGCACAGATGGAGTATTCAAAAAAATCCAACATGTCAACTGAGCTTAAGGCTCTGTTTAATCCGACTCTGGCTTTTCCTGTTGCGACGGCGATGATGTAATCTTTTTCCTTTAGCCAGTTAAGTAGTGAGAGAGAACCTTCAAACAAAGGGCTAGGTGTTGTATCCAATTCAATGTACTGCTGACGATAAATATCGATGAGCTCTTTACGCTGTTTATTCTCTGAGCCAGGAAAAATATGATCTAATACGGCATCCATACTTAAACCGATAATGCTTTTTACTTTCGTCGGCGTTGGAATTGGAAGGCCGACGATTTTTGCTGTTTTTTGCATACAGGATATGATCCGGGCAGTGGAATCCATCAGGGTTCCGTCCCAGTCAAAAATTACCAGTGAATATTGTCTTTTCATAATTGGCTAGTTTTCTCTCTGAATTTCATTTCTTAAAGATCTTAAGATCTGATTCATTTGTTCTGGGATCGGCGCTTCAACTTGCATGCTCTGTTCTGATTCCGGCAGAGTAAAACTGAGTTTTTGCGCATGTAGCATAAAAGTTTTGATTTTGAGGCGCTTCAAGATACTTTGATCAGCATTGATATCACTGTATTTGTCGTCGCCTAGTAGCGGACAATGACAGTGTTTGGCATGTACTCGGATTTGGTGGGTACGACCAGTAACCGGTTTAGCCTGAATTAAGCTGTAATTGCCTAAATTTTCTAAAAGCGAAAAACGAGTTTCTGAAGGCTTGCCTTCTTTGTCTACCAGCACAATTCTTTCACCTGATGGCCGTTCTGTTTTTTTGAGCGCCACATCGACCCGTTTTTGGCCCTTCGGCCAACGTCCTGAAACTATGGCAATATATTCTTTATTCATTTTGCGGTGACGCAATTGATTTTGAAAATGGATTAAATAGGTGCGGCGTTTGGCAATTAATAAACAACCTGAAGTATCGCGGTCGATACGGTGGACCAACTCCATAAACTTCTCTTTTGGTCTCAAGGATCTAAATGCTTCAATCACGCCAAAGGATAGTCCACTGCCGCCATGCACCGCAATTCCTGACGGTTTATTGATAACCATATATTGCTTAGTTTCCAGCAGAATGGAATTTTCAAGTTGTTGAACTTTATCGAGTTTAGTCAGATGAGAATCATCTTTTTTTTCTGATACTCTAATCGGCGGGATTCGAACCACATCGTCAGTTTTTAGTTTGTAAACTGCCTTAATGCGCCCCTTATTAACTCTTACTTCCCCCTTTCGTAAAATGCGGTAAATCCGACTCTTAGGCACGCCTTTTAACTGAGTGAACAGATAATTGTCAATCCGCTGACCGTGATGGTCTGCGTCTATGGTCCAGAACTGGGCCTTGTCAAAAGAAGTCAAAACTAATCAAATTTGCCGTAGATGGAATTAAATGAATTATCCGGCAATTCGTTAGGATTTGCGACTGTTTTGTTAATTTCAAATCCACGGTAGGACCGGCGACCTCGCCGGGAAAAAATGGTATGGAGTTGAGGCTCTTGGTACAAGTTAGTAGAATTCTATGTCTAAGCATCTCATTCCCGGCGGGACGCCAGTCCTACAAAAAATAGTATGGTTGATTGAATTCAACTAAACCGAATCAAGAAACACTTTACAAAAGCTGAATATTACGCAACCTCATTCTTAAAAAAATCGCCTAGATGGTGGTTTATCCGCCGGTTTAACCAGGTTTCCATGCTAGAACCGTCTTCCTTAGCGGCGTTCATTACTCGATTTTGCTGTTCGGCTGTAAGGCTAATATTGTAGTTTCCAATAAACGGAATCGATTCCTGTGTCCTGCGTTCTCGATGCATTTCGCAGTAATCTTCAACACATTTTATGAAATTATGCTTAATTTCTTCGGCGGTTTTACCGTCAAACTCTAATAAATCCAATGCATTAAGCACTTCGCCGGTCAGTAATAAACGGCGATCATCAAATTCAATCTTTCCTATAAAACCTTTGTGCAACAACATTAATACACTCCAAAACTGCAAAATACCGTCAATTGACAGTATTTAATTTTCATAATATTAATTTAAATATAGCAGTTATTATATATTTGGCTGTGAATTATTCAATAAATCAAAACTATTTCTAACCATCTGTTTTTTATATTATTTTTACATTAGTGATATTATTTTTTTTGCCATGACCAACCAGTCTCCCTAGTGGAAACCACCTCATATTTAATTCTTATCTTGTTGTTTTTATTGAATTATTTAGTGTGCCGAGACCATCTTTAAATCTTGGACGCTAATTCCGCCCCTTGTTTAATCGCTCGTTTTGCATCCAGCTCTAACGCGACATCCGCACCGCCAATCAAATGAAGTTGATCAAACTGCGATTTGAGTTCTAAATACAGTTGATTATTGCAATGTTGACCAGCACACAAAATGACATTATCGACTTCAAGACAACTGTTTACGCCATCGACGCTGATATGCAAACCACGATCATCAATTTTGTGGTAACTGACATTATTGAGCATTTTGACCTTTTTATGCTTTAAACTTAAACGATGAGTCCAGCCCGAGGTTTTTCCTAATCCCCCGCCTATTTTGCTGCTTTTTCGTTGTAGTAGATAAACCTGGCGGGGTGAAGGTTCGATTTCAGGTTGTGATGCCAATCCGCCTCGATTGACATATTGCGGGTCTACGGCCCACTCTTTGTTCCAAACATCAGGTCGAGTGGTTAATGAATCTGAGTGAGTTAAGAACTCGGCGACGTCAAAGCCAATTCCGCCTGCGCCTATAATTGCGACTTTTTTGCCTACGGTCTTCTTATCTTTTAATACATCGATATAAGATAGGACTTTGCTATGCTCAATTCCTTCGATCTGAGGAACTCTTGGACTGATACCTGTCGCAATCACTATTTCCTGATAGTCAGAATCCAATATCATCTTCTTATCAACCAAAGTATTTAGCTTTAACTCAACCCCATGCAATTCGATCATTTTTGCAAAATATCGAATGGTTTCAAAAAATTCTTCTTTTCCAGGTACCTGATTCGCTATATTGAGCTGACCACCTATTTTGCCCGCCGCGTCAAACAGAGTCACTTGATGCCCTCTTTGAGCCGCATAAATCGCAAAGGACAAACCCGCCGGACCTGCACCTATCACCGCAATTTTTTTAGTTTGCTGACTAAGTTTAAAATTTAGCACTGTCTCTTCACAGGCTCGTGGATTAACTAAACAACTGACCAGTTTGTTTTTGAATACGTGGTCCAGACATGCCTGATTACACGCAATACAGGTATTAATATGATCGCCCTTGCCTTGTTTGGCTTTATTCATAAACTCGGGATCAGCAAGAAATGGCCTTGCCATTGAAATCATATCAGCGTCGCCGTTTTGTAAAACAGACTCTGCGATTTCCGGTGTGTTGATTCGATTAGTAGTAATTAATGGAATATTTATGTGTGGTTTTAATTTTTTGGTCACCCAGGTAAAATTGGCTCTGGGAACTGAAGTCACGATGGTAGGAATACGCGCTTCATGCCAGCCAATTCCGGTATTTATGATGGAAGCGCCTGCTTTTTCAATGAGCTGCCCCAGCTCTACAACCTCTTCCCAACTACTTCCCTTTTCCACTAGATCTAACATCGACAAGCGATAAATAATAATAAAATTTTCATCGGTCGCGCGTCTTACCGCTTTGACGATTTCCAATGCTAGTTTGATTCGATTTTTAAAATCGCCACCCCATTCATCAGTTCGTTTATTGGTTTTTGCAACGATAAACTGATTGATAAGATACCCCTCAGATCCCATGACTTCGACACCATCATAACCTGCCCGTTTCGCGAGTCTGGCGCAATTAGCAAAGTCTTTAATGGTTTTTGCAATACCTCGCTTTGTCAGTGCTTTTGGTTTAAATGGAGTGATTGGCGACTTGATAGCAGAGGGTGCAACCGAAAATGGGTGATAGGCGTAGCGACCAGTATGCAAAATTTGCATCGCGATTTTGCCGCCAACCGAATGAACCGCTTCGGTTACCTTTTGATGTTTGCTTACTTGCCAGGAAAAACTCAATTGACTACCAAATGGCGAAACGCGCCCTGCAAAATTGGGGGCTATACCACCCGTCACAATAAGCCCTACTCCGCCTTGCGCCCGCTCCTTAAAATATTGCGCTAATCGTTCAAATCCACCTCGTTTTTCCTCCAGGCCAGTATGCATCGAACCCATAATAACTCGATTCGATAATTTATGATTGTGCACCATTAATGGTTCGAACAGTTTAGGATAGTTTGTATTAGAGGTTTGGGTAGATTGTTGGCTCATTTAAAATGCATCTCACTGGTTTGACGAATTATTATTCCGTTATTATACAACGCGAAAACCATAGCAATAGGAAAGATTTACTAACACTTTAAAACAGAACAGAAATACCCATTAATTCAATAAGATAGCAGACATTCATAGACTCAATCCAATTTCTAACTGATAACCACTAACACTTTGCCCAACTTTGGTATAAGCTAGCCGCAAAAGCACGTCAATCTAGTAAACTTAGGGAATAAAATGAGCAAGCTATTCAAGAATTTGTGGTACGGTTTCGATCTGAGCCGAAAAATCTTTTTAAACTTCATATTTTTTCTGTTAATTATCATGCTAATAGGGGTAATTAGCAGTTCTGGCGGAAAACCAAAAGTCGAAAATGGTGTGGCATTAGTGCTTCAGCCGAATGGCTTTATCGTTGAACAATTGACCTACATTGATCCCGTCGAAAAAGCCATGCAGGAAGCGACCGGTAACCAGGACGCTCCAGAAACCTCTCTTTATGATCTACTTGATGCACTCGAGAATGCCAAAGACGACAAACGAATTACCAGTTTGGTTATTTCAACCAGTTATTTGTGGGGTTCAGGCTTAACTAAACTGCAAGACCTTGCAGGAGCGATAGAAGACTTTAAAAAAAGTGGTAAAAAGGTTATCGCTTTTGATGACAACTTTTCTCAGTCACAGTACTTCTTAGCGGCACAGGCTGACGAAGTTATTATGAGCCCTCAGGGTGGCATATTTTTGACAGGCTTTGCCCGCGTTGGTACTTATTTTAAGTCTTTATTGGATAAATTAGGTGTTAATGTCCATGTATTCAAAGTGGGCACTTTTAAGTCAGCGGTAGAACCCTATATTCGCGATAATATGTCTGATGAATCTAAACAAGCTAACAAAGCGTGGATGGGAGACCTCTGGTCGGATTTCACTCAAGATTTGGCTGAAACCCGTACTTTAACTTCCGATGATATTGCCAGTTATATCAATAACTACAAAGAAAATCTAATAGCCAGCAATGGAAACTCGGCCAACGTTGCTTTAGAGGCTGGTTTAGTGGATAAATTGATGACCCGTATCGAATTCCGAGACAAAATGATTGAGTTAGTTGGTTTAGACGAAAAAACAAAGTCCTTTAAGAGCATCAGCCATACAAAATACCTTAAGGCGATTAGAGGCTCATTCGATTACGTCAAACCAAATTCAAACAAAGTCGCGGTGATTACAGCTAAAGGAAGCATTCTGGACGGTGATCACAAAGAAGGTGTTATTGGCGGCGATACTGTAGCACGCTTAATTAGAAAAACTCGCAATAACGAAAATGTCAAAGCAATTGTTTTGCGGGTGGATAGCAGTGGTGGTAGTGCCTTTGCTTCTGAAGTGATTCGTCAGGAATTAGTTAAGGCTCAGGCTGACGGAATCAAAGTAGTAACGTCAATGGGTGATGTCGCAGCTTCTGGCGGATACTGGATTGCTGCAACATCCGATGAAATATGGGCCAATCCCAATACAATCACTGGATCTATCGGTATTTATGGGATGGTGCCAACGTTCGAAAAACCGCTTAATAAGTGGGGAATTTTTCGGGATGGTGTAGGGACTACTAAATATTCTAATCCAGTGGATGGTGGTATGCCATTATCTGATGATGTTGCGGAAATTATTCAAACGAGTATTAATGCCGGTTATGATAACTTTTTGTCTTTAGTTTCTATAGGTAGAGACATGAGCAAAGAGGATGTTGACAAAATTGCACAAGGTCGTGTTTGGTCTGGAAAAAAAGCCCATGAACTTGGTTTGGTCGATAACTTAGGTGGGTTGTCGGATGCAATCAAATCAGCAGCCAAATTAGCCGATATAGAAAGCTACGAAGTTCTTTATGTTAAGCGAAAACTTTCTGAAAATGAAGTATTCTTAAAAGAATTATTTAACCAGTCACAGGTTAATGATCTTATTCAAGATAAGCAGTTTGACAATCGCAAGTTAGACTTGAAAGGAAAACTGATCAATCAAATATCTTCGGGGTTTGAGCTACTTAATCAGTGGAATGATCCTAACAACGCTTATGCGACTTGTTTTTGTGAATTAAGATAACGCTTGTAGGCGGATTATTAAAATTTAATCCGCCTGCCTAGTCACCACTTCAGGTTTCTCTTCCAGGCTATGTTCCAGATAATGTTGTTTATAAATTCCGTGCCGTTGGTTATCATTAGTCTGATCAGTTAATTAGGACATAGTCTAGCAATGAGTAACAAACGCGTTTACATCGCCTATACCGGCGGTACTATTGGCATGAAGCCAAGTGCAAAAGGATTTGTTCCTGAATCGGGCTATTTCGCTGAACAAATTAATAAACTCCCCGAACTCGCTTATCCTGATATGCCTGAGATTGTTGTGCATGAATATGACAATTTGATAGATTCATCCAATATCACGCCAGATGATTGGTACTGCATATCAGAAGATATTAAGTCTGTTTATGATGAATTCGATGGTTTCATTGTTTTACACGGCACGGATACCATGGCTTATACCGCCTCCGCGCTTTCTTTTATGTTAGAGGACTTATCGAAACCAGTGATTGTAACGGGTTCCCAGATCCCTTGGTCTCAAATGCGAACCGATGCCAGAGACAACCTGATAACTTCCCTTTTATTGGCGTCTCAGTATGACATTCCTGAAGTTAGTTTGTATTTTCATAATCGACTGTATCGAGGTAATCGTGCTCGCAAGGTTGACGCAATTGGCTTCCATGCTTTCCAATCTCCTAATTTTCCTGCACTGGTTAAGGTTGGATCACAAATCAAGGTTAATCAAGAAATACTATTAAAAGATCCATCTAAGCCTCTGAAAATTAATAAAATAATGCATCCAAAAGTGGTGGTATTAAGTCTTTTTCCTGGGTTTTCAGCGGATATGCTTGAAGCGGTCTTGAACTCTGGTATTCAAGGGGTCGTGCTGATGACCTATGGCATGGGTAACGCTCCCTGCAATGATCTAAAGTTTTTGCACTTACTATCTGCCGCCAATCATGCCGGTATTATCATCGTCAATTGTACCCAATGTTTAGTTGGCAGCGTCGATATGAGCAGCTACGAAACAGGCCAGGAATTACTTAGGTGTGGCGTGATCAGCGGATTTGATATGACACCAGAGGCAACCTTGACCAAACTGAGTTATTTACTTAGTAGTGAGTGCAGTGTGGATGAGATAAAACAGAAAATGCAGATCAGTTTGCGTGGAGAATTATCTAACTAGGCTGACGAATTGACACCTATTTGGCCTATTTTTGCCTGGTAGGTAGAAGGTAGGGGTATTGTGCATAAACGGCATATTATTCGCTTAACGCTCTACAGGCCACACAGTACAAAGCCTACAGAGGCAGTACGTTTTTAGAAAGCCTGACCTCACTTCTTACCCTCAAAATTCCAGCCACATAATACTCTTCTAATTTCGTTAGGTGTACTTCTCGTAGACTGATCGGATTGTACCGAAAACCGCGCAATAACTAATGATTAATACCGCTTTCAACTTGTCGTTTAACAAAATCATTCAAGCTAACATTGTTTTCTTTTGCGGCGACCATGGCCGCTAAGTGTAATTTGTGGCCAATGCGAACATTAAATGAGCCCTTACAAGGCGTTGCAGGTTCAAGAGCATTGAGCGCGCAATCCGACAGGTAGTCTTCTACAGCCTCTTTAAATGCCGCCTCAAGTTCCGCGATTGTTTCTCCTTCATAATTAATTAAAGGACTAATGAATTCCAATTTACCAAATAAACAATTATCCTCGATACTAGCCTCTATTGAGCCAAAATATCCCTTATGTTTTAACATCTTCATAATATGACCCTCATTAAATTAATTTGTATTCTTTCAGTTTTTCTCTGATCTGTCTTACAGAGTATGACTTCAGTTCCTTTCCAGGATGCGGCTTATGTAAATTTAATAATTGCTCAGGATTACCATTATCAAACTTAACGCGAGAGCCGTTACCTTCGATCACGCAATACCCCAGCCCTTTAAGCATTGTTACTAATTCTGTCCATTTAAAGCCAGTACTCGCGACCATAAACCTTGCGATTAGTTTTTCTTGTTTGCTCATATCAACCCCTAAACCCCATACGTTTAGTGTATCATAATACGAGACAACTGCAACTATATGTAGTTGCACAATGTTTTTATTGATTACCCTAAAACTTTATTTAACATCTTCCCTGTTATGTTGAAATATTCATAGTTTAGTTTTTTGTGATTTGATGATTTAACTGTCTAAAACGAGGATGCTCTGTAGCCCAATTATATAAGGCTCTCTAGTGCATTAAGCGAATAACATGCCGTTTATGCACGATACCCTAGGTACGTCTCGGGCCGCTAAAAGTAGTCCATTAGGGAAATCAATGTTAAGTTGATGATCGGCCCTATTTAGTGAGCTTGTACGTTAATTTCAAAACCGTTTCCCGGCGGAACGCCGGTCCTACCAAGCCATCATACAAATTGAAAAGCATCTGCTGATTATTTATTCAGACTTTTAGATTAACTTTCGATTAGCCAATGACAAAGCCAAGGTAGACTGATCAAGATATTCGAGCTCTCCCCCTACCGGAACGCCCTGAGCTAATCGAGTCACTATTATCTTTCCGCCTGCCTCTTGGTGTGCCATTTGCGCAATATAATTGGCAGTCGCCTCCCCTTCGATAGTTGAAGAAGTAGCGACAATCACCTCAGTAATTATTCCTTCTTTTAAACGACTGGCTAACAACGGCATACCAATTTCATTTGGTCCAATACCATCTAATGGGGACAGTTGGCCTAAGAGTACGAAAAATTTACCATGAAAATTTGCGGTAGACTCAATGGCTAATACGTCTGAGGGTGATTCAACGACACATAAAAGCGATTCCTCGCGGCGATCATTCTGGCAGATCTGGCATTCATCAGATTCTGTATAATCGCGACAACGATTACAATTTCCAATATCCTGCATTGATTGATGTAAACTGGCTGACAGTATTAAACCGCCCTGCCGGTTTTTATCCAAAAGATGATAAGCCATTCTTTGCGCAGATTTTTTACCGACACCAGGTAAACAGCAAAAAGCATCGATTAATTCGGTTAATAAGGATTGTTGCATTCAGATAAAACCTTATTAAAAGGGCATTTTAAAACCGGGGGGCAAAGGAATACCATTGGTGACCGAAGACATCATATCTTTGGTTTGGTCTTCTACTTTCCTGACAGCATCGTTAACCGCAGCAGCGATCATATCTTCCAGAATTTCTTTGTCTTCATGCAATAATGATGGATCAATGTTAACTGACTTTACATCATGCTTTCCTGTCATTATTATTTTGACCATGCCAGCACCAGATTCACCAAATACTTCAACATTTGCAACTTCTTGCTGAGCTTGCTGCATTTTTTCCTGCATCTGCTGAGCCTGTTTCATTAAGTCGCCTAAACCTTTCATAACTTCTTCTACCTTTTTATGCAAATAAAAATAAAATTAATCAGTAACTATATCTGCCAGTTACCAAATCGGAACATTAACCTAAAATAATACTCTGTTTATCTAAACTCGCCCCTAACTCTCTTTGTAATTGAGCAACACAGGGATCTGCAATCAATCTTTGATAAGCACTATCGATCGCTTCTTGATGCAATTTAATTTGTTTTTGCTTGGGGGTTTCTGCTAATGAATCATCAACAAAAAACTCGATTATAAATTTACCATTAGCATCCTCTCTAAAGTATTCTGTTATTTCAGAGGGCAAAGACTGCTGAAGATTATCCGTTAAAAAATGACTCACTTTCGACAAATGACTGATCCTTAGCGCCCCATCTTGAAATAATGCCAAAGAATTGAGTAAAACTTGCACGCCATTTCCACCAATTGGCATTTGATCTATGACGTAATGCCAATTGTCATAATTAACCTGAGATAATTCAACTTTTTCGGCATCTGGGTATAACTGACCGTTATTAATTGACGGCTCTGCTATCGATTGATCTTCAAATTGTTTTTTTGATTCTACCGCGGCCAGTGACGTATTTGTCGTGCGATCAGCTTCAACGAGCCGTTGATTATTTGCGGTTTCAACTGAAGTTAATAGTGGTGCTTCTTGCGCGTACTCTACTAGCGGTTCTGCTGTGTTAACTTCTGTTTTTAGTGCCTGATTAGAGTTTTGAAAAACTGGCTCCCGATTTACGCTTTGCTCGGTTGAAGGGTCGGAATTAGCTTCGTTGTTGGCGACTAATCGAATTCTATTTTCAGAAACTTCACTTTGTTCCTGCTCGGAACCACTTGACTGCAACGAGTGTTCGACATGTACCTTTTGTTCGGATGCAACTGGTACCGGATTTATGTCGGACGTTCTTTGAACATCAGGATGAATCGTTGAACTAACATTAATTAGTTTTTTTTTTGCCGACTGAGTCGGTGTATTATTGGGCCTGAAAGCTAACACTCTTAGTAATGCCATTTCAAATCCCTGACGAGGATGCGGCGCATAAGGTAAATCTTTTTTAGCTTGCAAGGATAGTTGATAATATAATTGTAGATCGGCAGACGAAATATTTTGCGCCAGATCCGTAATTTGATCATCTTCTGATTTGCCAGTCGCCTGGGCAACTGCAATGCTATGCAACAAATTTAACCAATCGGACATGACTTCAAAATAGTCCGGGGAATACTGGGACATCTGCTGGATGATATCCATTAAAGTGGTCGCATTGTCTTGTTGGATGGCTTCTAGAATTTGAAAACAATAGGATTGATCGATACTTCCTAACATTTCTAATACTGAAGCCAATTCAAGTTTTTCGCCACTAAAGGCAATCGCTTGATCAAGTAAACTTAATGCATCGCGCATACTACCGTCGGCACCTTTTGCAATTGGGAAAAGAGCTTCTTTCGTAAAATCGATATTTTCCGCTGTTAATATCATTGCAAGGTGATCGACAATTTCTACCTGCTCCATTCTTTTTAAATGAAACTGTAAACATCTTGATAAAACAGTTACCGGTAACTTTTGTGGATCAGTGGTAGCAAGCAAAAATATCACATGGGGAGGTGGCTCTTCTAAAGTCTTTAACAGGGCGTTAAAGCTGTGGCCACTTAACATATGAACTTCATCAATTAGATAAACTTTGTAGCGACCTCTGGTGGGTCGATATTGAACGTTGTCTAGAAGTTCTCGAGTATCTTCCACCTTAGTTTTTGAAGCCGCATCGATTTCCATCAAATCGACAAAGTTGCCCTGGTCGATTTCTGTACAACTGGAACATTGGCCGCAAGGTTTCGAGGTGATCCCGTTTTCACAATTGAGGCTTTTAGACAAGATCCGAGCGATCGTTGTTTTGCCGACACCGCGAGTTCCAGTAAATAAGTAAGCATGGTGCAATCGTTGACTTTCAAGTGCGTTGATCAACGCCTTGGCAGTTTGTTTTTGCCCTACCAGTTCTTCAAAGG
>Ga0316205_10004614_pt1 | contig 11920 bp, 9 predicted proteins | sample 3monthpyrite_MG_FD_204941 | JGI IMG/M metagenome (GOLD analysis project Ga0316205, IMG submission 204941) | Microbial mat bacterial communities from mineral coupon in-situ incubated in ocean water Damariscotta River, Maine, United States -... | ecosystem: Environmental > Aquatic > Marine >... | reverse complement strand
GAGCAGTGCCTATCAGGTACAGGAATTAAATGCCGGTAGTACTGACGATGATGATGACTGGATGATGCAGCTACTCAGAACCGAAGCTTTTCATCGAATCCCGCCCGCTAATATCCAGACCATTTTTATGAAAATGGAAAATATCGCTGTAAAGCCCGGGGAAAAAGTTATTAACCAGGGTGATGATGGAGATTATTTTTATATTATTAAAAAAGGCCGCTGCCTGGTTACACGCTCAACACCAAATCAACCAAAAGGCATTAAACTGGCAGAATTAACAGATGGCGATACTTTTGGTGAAGAAGCATTAATTTCAGAATCAAAACGAAATGCAACAATCACCATGCTGACACCCGGCATGCTCAGCAGACTCTCTAAAAGTGATTTCCTGGAATTACTGAATGAGCCTTCTCTTGAAAAAGTATCTTTCGATGAAGGTTTACAGCTTGTTGAAGATGGATCCGCAATCTGGATTGATATCCGCCTGCCCTCTGAATATAAAAACATCCACATTAAAGACAGTATCAATATCCCGCTCATTTCACTCCGATTAAAGATGGATACTCTGGAACATGATAAACAATATATTGTTTACTGTGATACAGAAAGAAGAAGCTCGGCAGCTTCCTTCCTGTTAAATGAATCAGGACTGAACTCTATTGTCTTAACTGATGGCATCAATGCCGTACCCGAGGATTACAGAGTCACGGCCTGATTGCTATTCCTCATAGCCAGGAATAGATGAATGATCGACTTCGTCAATCTGCTTTGCAGGTAAAAATTCTTCTGCATAAGTTAGATAAACTTTTTCTCTGACAAAGACATCAAATATATCCGGGTCAATATGATGATCCAGTTTCATTCGACCTAAAATTTGCAGACATTCACTCAGTTTTTTACCTTCTTTATATGGCCGGTCACTTGCCGTCAGCGCTTCAAAAATATCAGCTACAGCCATCAGGCGTGCAGGTACTGACATTTCAAAACCCATCAGACCATTCGGGTATCCTTTGCCATCCATTCTTTCGTGGTGACCGCCTGCGTATTCCGGAACGTTTTTTAAATGATCCGGAAAAGGCAGTGAATCGAGCATTTTATTGGTAACAACAATATGGTGATTGATAATGTCTCGCTCTTCAGCAGTCAGTGTACCGCGTTCCACACATAAGTTATAAACTTCATTGTCTGATAAAAAACTGACCTCTTCACCTTCAGGATTAACCCATGTGTTTTTAGAAATATTCTGTACTCTTTGTTTATGCTTTTCATCCATAAATTCACCACCAACATTACTTTGTTTGATGAATTCAATATCAGTTTTGATTTCTTTAATCCGGTCAAGATATTTAGCTTCAAGATCTGACAAGTCTGCGCCCGGGTTTGATTCTAACAAAGCAATTTTTGCCTCAAGAAAATCAACTCTCGCATCTCTTTTCAGAACTTCGGCTCTTGTCTTAATCGTTTCCATGCGATCGTAAATCGTTTCTAACTTGGTAGATTTATCAACAATATATTCCGGCGTTGTTACTTTTCCGCAGTCATGCAACCAGCCCGCAATTTTAAGCTCATAACGGTCTTTTGCCGTCATTTTGAACTCTTTTAATGAACCGGTTAAACGTGCATTACAGGCCTCGGCAATCATCATCGTCAGTTCAGGAACACGTTTACAGTGTCCGCCAGTATATGGTGATTTTTCATCTATCGAGGTCGCTATTAATTCTATAAATGCCTCGAATAACTCTTTTTGCTGGTCGATAAGTTTTTTGGTGGTTACAGTGACAGCAGCTTGTGATGCCAGAGACTCAGCAAGCTGTTCATCTTCAACATTGAATTCTCTGACTTCACCCGTTTCAGCATCCAGTGCATTAATTAATTGCAAGACACCAATAATTTTGTCTTCATGATTTTTCATTGGAATGGTCAGAATAGATTTTGTGCGATAGCCTGTAGATTTATCAAATTCTTTTGTGCCAGAAAAATCATAACCATCAACATCATACGCATCTGGAATATTGATAGTTTTTTCTTCAAGCACCGCACTGGTCACAACCATAGACGTATTAGGTTCACCATTTTTATATAATGGCAGCGGAGGAAACCTCACGCCCTGACCTTCTTTAATACCTAGTGAGATATTTAGCGAATCGGTTGTAACAATTTCAAACTTTAAATGCTGATCTTCAGTGAGCGAATATAAACTGCCACCATCAGCATTCGTTAATGATTTTGCACCCATTAAAATATGTTTGAGTAAACTTTTAGAATCTTTCTCAGCCGACAGGGCAATACCTATCCGGTTAAGTTCTGATATACGAGAAATCATAGTTGAGTAACCTGTCCTACTCTGTGTGTAAAATGCACACAGATGAAAGCATCCTTCTTGTTTAAAGCATAAATATCCTTATAGCTTATTTTTTTATTATTTTTTATTAGTTTACAGCTTCACCGGTAACTTAAAAAATTTACTTTTAAAAGCGTAAACTATCCTGACACTAAGTATTACTCAGAGATACCGCCTTTAGTGAGCGCTAAAGGATCAAGTATTTTTTCTAATTCGATCCGATTGAGGTCAGTTAATTCTTCAGCAACATCAATAACCGCCCGCCCTTCTGCATATGCGGTTTTCGCGATTTTTGCTCCAAGCTCGTAACCTATAACCGGATTGAGCGCTGTCACTAAAATAGGGTTTTTATCCAGTGCTCGTTTGATATTAGCCTCATTAACCGTAAAATCCTCGATGGCTTTGGTTGCCAGCACAGTCATTCCATTTGCAAGAATTTCTATACTCTGCAACAAATTGTAAGCAACCAAAGGTAACATGACATTAAGCTGGAAATTACCTGACTGTCCGGCAATGGTGATCGTGGCATCATTACCAATCACTTGTGCTGAAACCATCGCCATTGCTTCAGGTATCACAGGGTTTACTTTGCCCGGCATAATACTGCTACCAGGTTGTAATGCCGGCAAGGCAATTTCTCCGATACCCGCCAGAGGACCACTATTCATCCAGCGCAAATCATTGCTGATCTTCATCAGGCTCACCGCCAGTGTTTTTAGCTGCCCACTCACTTCGACCGCAGCATCTTGTGTACTAAGTGACTCAAATTTATTCGTATTACTGGTGAAAGACTGCCCAGTAAGTTCTGATAATTGCTTAGCGAATAAGCCTGCGAACCGGTCATCTGCATTAATACCGGTACCCACAGCAGTACCACCCTGAGCCAGTGCGTTTAAGCGTGTTAATGTGCTCTTTATCCTGTCACGACCATGTGAAACCTGAGCTTGCCAGCCAGAAAGCTCCTGCTTCATGGTCACAGGCATTGCATCCATAAGATGTGTTCGACCCGTTTTTACCACATTTTCAAGGCTCTGTGCTTTTGTTGCCAGAACGCTCTCAAGCTTATCCAGTGCAGGGATTAGCTGACCCTGAATCGCCAGACTGGCGCTGACCTGTAGCGCTGTTGGTATCACATCATTTGAAGACTGACCCATATTGACATGATCATTTGGATGCACATCAACCTTGTCTGCCTGACATAAGTTGGCGATGACTTCATTTGCATTCATATTGGTACTGGTACCCGACCCGGTCTGAAAAACATCGACCGGAAAATGATCATCGTACTGTCCATCTGCTACTGCTGTTGCATGCCTGATGATTGCCTGCATTAAGTCAGCTTGCAGGTAATCTAATTCATTATTGGCTTTAGCACAGGCAATTTTAACCAGCCCCAGCGCCCTGATAAATTCACGGGGCATACGAAGCCCGCTAATTGGAAAATTATCAACGGCACGCTGTGTTTGGGCCGCATAAAGAGCAGTCTCAGGTACCTGTAATTCGCCCATACTGTCTTTTTCAATTCTAAATTTCATTCTGTTTCTCGTTTTAAGGTGGTTTTTCAAACCGCACTATTCGAATCAATGATATAATTATGCATTAATTTACCCTTAATCAATACAGAGCTTAGCAAGTTTTATGGAACTCTCCGAATTAACCGCAATTTCTCCTGTCGATGGTCGTTACGGTAGCAAAACGACTGATTTACGCCCTATTTTCAGTGAATATGGTCTGATCTATCACCGTAGCCTGGTCGAGGTTCGGTGGTTACAAGCACTGGCTGCAGACAAAGCAATCAAAGAAGTGCCTCCACTTAGTGATGCTGCCAATACCGTGCTCAATAACATCATCAGTAACTTTAGTCTGACTGATGCAGAGCGTGTAAAAGAAATCGAGCGCACAACGAACCATGACGTTAAAGCCGTTGAATATTTTCTTAAAGAAAAAATCACCGGTAATGATGAACTGGAAGCCATCAGTGAGTTCATTCACTTTGCCTGCACATCTGAAGATATAAACAACCTCTCTTATGCCCTGATGTTATTCAATGGTCGCAAAGATTCATTGTTACCACTGGCTGATCAGGTCATTGCTAAAACAAAAGAACTGGCGCTTGAATACGCAGAGCAACCCATGCTGAGCCGAACACACGGTCAGCCTGCCAGCCCAAGCACCATGGGTAAAGAATTTGCCAATGTTGTCTATCGTTTACAGCGCCAGCGTGATCAGATTGAAGCTGTAAGCATCATGGGCAAAATCAATGGCGCTGTTGGTAATTACAATGCCCACCTTTCAGCTTACCCTGACCTTGACTGGGCAGCCTTTGCAGAGAAGTTTGTGACATCTCTGGGCTTAACATTTAACCCATACACTATTCAGATTGAACCACATGATTACATGGCTGAATTATTCCATGCTATCAGTCGTTTCAACACCATTCTGATTGATATCAGCCGGGATATCTGGGGTTATATTTCAATTGGCTTTTTCAAACAAAAAACCATCGCAGGTGAAGTCGGTTCTTCTACCATGCCTCATAAAGTTAACCCGATTGATTTCGAAAATGCAGAAGGTAATCTTGGCGTTGCCAATGCTTTATTTGATCACCTTGCCATAAAATTACCTGTCTCTCGCTGGCAGCGCGACTTAACGGATTCAACCGTGCTCAGAACTCTTGGTGTTGGTTTCGGTCACTCAAACATTGCCTACTCTTCTTTACTACGCGGTTTAAATAAACTCGAAATTAATGCCGAGAAGCTGAATCAAGATCTGGCGGATAACCTCGAAGTCTTAGCTGAACCTGTTCAGACAGTCATGCGACGTTATGGCATTGAAAAACCTTATGAAAAATTAAAAGAATTAACCCGTGGTAAACGTATCAATCAGGAAGATTTAAAAACCTTTATCGAAAATCTGGAAATCCCGCAGGAAGCTAAAGAACAACTGTTAGCTCTGACTCCACATAACTACATCGGTAATGCGATTGAGCAGGCAAAAAATATCTGACCAGCCATTACAGCTGCTCGGTGATTTAACAACTGAGCAGTTTTTTAATGAATACTGGCAGAAAAAACCGTTACTCATCAGAAATGCAATTAGTGATTTTGAATCATTAATAACACCTGATGAATTAGCTGGTCTCAGTCTTGAAGATCAGGTTAACTCTCGCATTATTATTGAAAAAGATGCGGACTCCCCCTGGAAGGTACTCTACAGTCCGCTTGAAGAATCTGTTTTTTCAGAAACACCTGAAACACACTGGACACTGCTCGTCAGTGATGTTGAAAAACATCTGCCAGAATTCACATCAATAACCGATCAGTTTCGCTTTATCCCGGACTGGCGAATAGATGATCTGATGATCAGTTATGCACCTGAAGGCGGCTCAGTAGGGCCACACATTGATCAGTACGACGTTTTCCTGTTACAGGCGCATGGTCAGCGCCGATGGCAGATAGGTGCCTCAGCAATAACTGATGAAGACTTCATTGAAGATCTGGAAATTCGTATTCTCAAAGAATTTAATTACGACCATGACTGGATATTAAATCCGGGCGACATGCTTTACCTGCCCCCCAAAATTGCTCATCATGGTGTTGCCTTAAACGAATGCATGACTTATTCAGTCGGCTTTCGTGCAAACAGTCATAATGAACTGGTGTCTTCATTTACTGATTATTTACTCAACACAAACCATAATGAAAGCCGTTATAACGCGATTGATTTTCAAAATCATCCCGGTGAAATTTCAGACAACTCAATCCAGCAATTGAAAAAAATTCTGCTCTCTAATATTCAGATTGATAACACACATATTGAACAGTGGTTTGGTCAGTTTATTACCGAACAAAAAATTGAAATTGACACCTTTGCCGAATCTAATTATCAAACTTTTGAAGAACTCTCCACCCACTGGGCTCAGAAAAAAATTATCATCAGGCACCCGGCTATACGTTTTGCCTTTATTGCTCACGGCAAACAATCAGATCTTTTTGTGAATGGTGAGAAATACGTTACTTGCACAAAATTTGCAGAACTCTTTTGTGATCATCGAGAAATTTTTTTTACACAACTGATAAACTTTATATCAGATCAGAATGAGAAAGAGATCCTGCTAAAACTTTATAACCTGGGCTATATTTACTGATGAAGATAAGCGCTTCTCTTGCAAACTGGGAGACTGATAAAAAAACCATCAAATTTATTCGCCAATGTGTTTTTATCAAAGAGCAATCAGTACCAGAAGAAATGGAATGGGATAAGCACGATAAAACCGCTACACATTGTCTGGCATGGCTTGAAGATAAAGCTATCGCAACTGGTCGGTTACAAGCTGATGGTCAGTTAGGAAGAATGGCAGTCCTCAAACCCTACAGACACCATGGCGCAGGAACATTGGTGTTAGAATTTTTAATTCAGCAACATCAGCAGCGCTCTGACAGACCGCTTGTTATACATGCACAGACACATGCGATAAACTTCTATAATAAATTTGGATTTATTAAACAGGGACAAGAATATAAGGAAGCCGGCATACCACACTACACGATGATACTAAATAAATGATGCGACTTATTCCACCACAAGCACCACCTTCTGAAAAACCCACTCATTATGATCTGGGCAAAACAGATGCTGAAATCATATTCAGCACACCGGATGCCAATAAAAATGCCGCTATTTCTATGATCAAACAAGGTCATTTATCGGTTAATATTTATACACAAGATCTTGACCCACAAGTGCTTAACGATGAAGTATTTGCAAAGCATCTGTTAAACATGGTTCGACACTATAAACAAATGCAAATTAAAATCCTTGTCAGAGATTCAAGTAAAATAATTAAAAGCTCACATGTACTGCATCGACTGGCACAGCAATTAAGCACACACATTGAAGTTAAAACGATACCCGATATATTCAGCGACAAGGCATCGTTTATGGTGATTGATCGTAAGGGTTTTTATTACCGACCTAATGCGACTGAATTTAGTGGATCCGTTAATTTTAACAGCCCGGCACGCGCCGCTAAATTACTTGAGCATTTTTCAGATGTCTGGAACAAAGCCGAACCCGACCCACATTTCAGAAAACTTCATATCTAAAGTATTTAAAAATTTTAGACAAAAAAAAGCCCCGCCAGATATACATCTAACGGGGCTTTTTTATATGGGAAAAAACTTAAGAAGCTTTACCCTGATAATCCGCAATACCCGGATTAGCCATTACACCGATCAGCTCAGGATCATTCATTTTAACAATGTTATAAACCTTATTCTCATCACGTGTACGAAGAATGTGTTCACGAACAACATCCCATAAAGGACGGCCATCAGGAGCACGACCTACACTGGCCCAGCCTGAAACTGAATACATTTCGTCATCTTCAACTTTACGACCATCATCCAGCACAACATTAGTAATACGTTTACCCAGTGTCTGTGCCGGCTCAATCGTGTAATCAAGACCACCAATACGAACCATGTCGCCACCAGACTGCAGGTAAGGATCCGGATCAAACAGGTTATCAGCTACTTGTTCAAGTACGTTGATTAAATCTTTACCTTTCATTTGAGTAACGTATGTTTCACCATATGTCATCGCACACTGGGTCAGTACATCTTCCATTGTGATCCAGTCACCTTTAAGTTTACTGGTACCCCAGCGAACACCTGCTGACATTGAAACGTCTGCATTGTACTCATCACGAAGCGCATTACACAGAATCTGATCCCATGTGCCCATGAAGTTACCACGACGGAATAAAGTACGATCAGCAATCGCTAACTTTTCGCCTAAAATTTCTTCATAGGTTTTGCCAACGCGATCTTTATTGAAAGCAAATTCAGAATTACGACTTTCTACAACTTTTTCGTCATATTTTGTCTGGCGCATCTGGTCAATGAAAGACTGCATTTCTTTATCTGCTGGCAACCATTCTGTAATGATAGGCATCATTTTATAATGCATTGCTTTGACTTTTCCGTCTGCAATATCAAAATCCATAACACCAACGTATTTAGAGTTAGAACCGGCATTTGTTACCAGACAAGTGTTACCAGATACGTTCTTAACTTCTACTGGCTTAGGAATACCATCATGTGTATGACCACCAAAGACTGCATTCAGACCTGGTACACGTTCCGCCATCTTGATATCTACATCCATACCATTATGTGACAGCAATACGATTGCATCAGGCTTTTCGTTTTCACGAATACTCTCAACCAGTTCAATCATATCGTCTTCACGCAGGCCGAAAGACCAGTCAGGAAAAAATTCCTGAGGATTAGCATTCGCAGTACGAGGGAATGCCTGACCAATGATACAAATACGTGCGCCATTTACGTTTTTAATAACGTATGGGCGGAAAGCATGGCCAGTATCTTCATTGAAAAGACCATTACCATCATATTTCTCAACCATTGTTGCGTATTCGTCACCAAACAATGCATCTTCTTTAACACGAACGTTTTGACCAATGAAGTCACCTTTGAACATCGTCACGTTGTTCAGTACTTCATCTTCTCTGTAAGTGAACTCCCAGTGACCGACCATAACATCAACACCCATGATGTTAGAGGCCTCTACCATATCAACACCACGTGTCCATAATGCGGTACCAGAACCCTGCCACAAGTCACCACCGTCAATAGTCAGTGTGTTCTGACGACCACCAGCTTGCTCACGTAATTGATTTAATAAGGTCTTCATGTGCGCGTAACCGCCGGTTTTACCGTATTTACGTGCTGCTTTATCAAAATCAAGGTAGGTATAAGCGTATGATTCAGGGCTGTTGACTGGCATACCCATGTATTGCATTAGCTTACTGCCAACAATATGCGGCGGACGTCCATATGCATCCCCCACACCTAAGTTCACATTTGGCTCACGGAAATGAACTGGATTCAACTGACCATGAACATCAGTGATATGGAAGATACGGGCTGTACCCTTCATTGGCAGATCATAAAAGCCTTTAGGCATGGCTGCCTGAGAGGTTTCACCTGCTGATGAAGCAGAATCCTGGTCAGATGAACAACCAGGTATCATTGCAGCAGCAGTCCCTGCGCCCATAAGTTTCAAGAATTCTCGACGGTCTATAAGTTTCATAAAAATGGATCCAGATGGTAATAGTTGATTAAAATCTCAATATAGTCAGTGTTATATGCTTAATATGCGTTTATAATGCGCTTCGCAATCAATCTTAGTTGAAAGCTTTACGCTTACTTATTACGCTCGATTTATATCGATTTATTATTTTTAAGTGCGCATATCTTAAAACATATTACTCCTTATGAAAATGAATCATTTATCTATCTGCAAATTTTTTCCACCTTCATTAGCGTTTACTTATCTAGCTGTATTAATTTCACTAGTTTCAATAGTTTATTCCCCTAGTATTCGCGCGGATGTTGTAAAGCCTGCCCTGATAGAAATCAGTACATATAAAGAAGGTAAATTCTCGATTGAGCTACGCGTTAGCATCGAAGCCATGATGACCGGTATTGATGGCAGTTATAAGAACACTCAAGATGCGCCTAATGCAGAAGCTTATGATGAGCTCAGAGCTCTGCAGCCTGATGAGCTGGGGATTAAGTTTAGCCAGTTCCAACAACAGCTAATTGATCAGGTTTCATTAACTTTTGATGACAAAAAAGCTGATTTAAACATCACCAGTGTCAGCATCCCCGAGCCGGGTTATAAAAAAGTACCACGAATCAGCCTGATCATGATCGAAGGCACAATGAGTACCGATGCTGAATCTGTTGTCTGGTATTTTCCATCCAAATTAGGTGATAACGCTGTACGTATTCGTCAAGTTGATCAAAAAAGCGAGAAATGGCACTGGTCTACTTGGCAATGGCTTCGAAAAGACCAGCCCAGCAAGCCTTTCAGCCTGACTGAAGTATTTAACCCACCGACCATATTCGAGACTATTCAAACCTATACAGGTGCTGGCTTTGACCATATTTTACCTAAAGGTCTGGATCACATTCTGTTTATTCTTGGCATTTTCCTTTTAAGCCTGAGAATGCGTCCTCTGCTTTGGCAAGTCACCATGTTTACGCTGGCGCATTCTATTACCTTGTCATTATCAATGCTGAACATCATCAATATGCCAGCCAACATTGTTGAGCCACTGATTGCCCTCTCAATTGCCTATATTGCTATCGAAAACATCTTTGCCAAAGATCACAATGAAAAAGCCCGAAACAGCCGCCTGGCGATTGTTTTTGGCTTTGGTTTGTTACACGGCATGGGTTTTGCCAGCATGCTGGCAGATTTTGGTATGCCTGAAGATGCTTTTGCAGCCGCTCTAATCAGCTTTAATGTTGGCGTTGAGCTAGGTCAGTTATTTGTTATTGCAGTCGCCTTCCTGGCAGTTGGTCTTTGGTTTGGTAAAAAATCATGGTACCGACAGGCCATTATTGTTCCCTGTTCTGTGATGATAGCCATGACCGGACTTTACTGGACCTACGATCGAATTGTTTTCTAGCTACTTGTTCATTTGTTGTTTTCTATAATAAACAAACAGTCGGTAGCCCAGCAATAAAGCTAAAATACCAGCGATGATAATGGGGTGACGAAAGTCTGCTCTTGTCATCAAGAAAAAATGTACCACCGCCATAATTGAAATCGGATAAACCAGCTGATGTAATAATTTCCAGCGCTTTTTAAGCCTGAGCATCATTTTATTGGTTGAGGTCACCACCAGTGGTATTAATAAAATAAAGGTCGCAAAACCAAGTGTAATAAATGGCCGCTTAATAATATCTTGTAATATTTCATTCCAGTCAAAATACTGATCAAACCAGATATAACTCAGAAGATGCAAACAAACGTAGAAAAAGGCAAACAAGCCAAACATTCTGCGTAATCGAATAACTGCTCCCCACCCCGTTAGTTTTCGAAATGGTGTTATCGATAAGGTGATCAGCAACATATAAATTGCCCAGTTACCCATGGTATCCAGAATCGTTTCAGCAGGGTTAACACCCAGCGCATTATTAAAACCATTCCAGACCAACAATGCTAATGGCAACAAACAAAGAATAAAAACAGCTGGTTTGAGCAATTTAGAAACATTCATGGAGGGTATTATTGCAAAAAACCTCACGGTTTTCTGATTAACTGATTCCATTAAAAATGCTTCTTCAGATCCATTCCTGTATATAGGTGAGCTACCTGCTCAGCGTAACCATTAAATTTCTGCGTTTTGTGTTTTGGTGCCCAAAAAGCATCTCCTATGCGACGCTCTGTTTTCTGGCTCCAGCGAGGATGATCCACTTCAGGATTTACATTTGAATAAAAACCGTATTCTTTTGGTGCCAGTTCATGCCAGGTTGATGTTGGCATTGATTCAAGAAAACGAATTTTTACGATCGATTTAATATTTTTAAATCCGTATTTCCATGGCACCACTAAGCGAATAGGTGCACCATTTTGATTGGGTAAGGTATCCCCATACAAACCGACCGCCATCAGTGTTAACGGATTCATTGCTTCATCCATTCGTAGCCCTTCGGTATATGGCCATGGTAAAACCTTTAATACCTGTCCAGGCATGCGTTTGGT
>Ga0316205_10004613_pt1 | contig 11921 bp, 9 predicted proteins | sample 3monthpyrite_MG_FD_204941 | JGI IMG/M metagenome (GOLD analysis project Ga0316205, IMG submission 204941) | Microbial mat bacterial communities from mineral coupon in-situ incubated in ocean water Damariscotta River, Maine, United States -... | ecosystem: Environmental > Aquatic > Marine >... | reverse complement strand
CTTTAGTGTTTAAATGAGGTCCTTACTAAAGGGATGTGTAGAAAAATCGGGGTATAGCGCAGTCAAGCGAAGCCTGCTACTTATTTTAAGTGCTGGCAGCTAATTGCAAAACTCGTTACATAGGAAATGTAGAAAAGTTCGGGGTATAGCGCAGTCTGGTAGCGCGCCTGCTTTGGGAGCAGGATGTCGGGAGTTCGAATCTCTCTACCCCGACCAAATTTAAGTTAACTGGCTAGAGTGCATTTTAAGGCTATGGTGAGTTAATCGTTAGGGATAAAGAGAGATTTGAACGGAAGAAGTTCGAACAGGTTGCCGGGAGCAATCGGTAACGTGCGAAGCACGGCCCGCAGGGGCATAATACAGGATGTATTTTGTAATCTCTTTACCCCGAGCAAATATATTATTAACTGACTTGTGGTATCTTAAAAATTACCTAAGTCAGTTTACAAGCTTAATACTGCGCCCGTAGCTCATCTGGATAGAGCATCGGCCTTCTAAGCCGAGGGTAGCAGGTTCGAGTCCTGCCGGGCGCACCATATACGTGCCTGCAGTAACAGAGTTTCTGTTAGCCTTTAACAAGGCGCAGTGCAAAGCTTATACATCAGATTATGGTGGGTGTAGCTCAGTTGGTAGAGCCCCGGATTGTGATTCCGGTGGTCGTGGGTTCGAGCCCCATCATCCACCCCATATTCATTTTAGTATCTCCAAAGCAGTATTTTTTAGCCGGCTTCTTAGTCGGCTTTTTTATGCGCGCTAATAAGCCGCAAGCCCCATATGCCCAGCGCTAACAGTAAAAGGTGGCTAATACCGCCACTGTCTTTTTCCTCTTTATAAATACTCTCTAAAGACTCCACATCATCCGGCGTCGGTAAGTAGGTGTTAGTGGCCGTCGTAAACATTAGTGCAGTTTCGGTTGTGGTGTGAGCAAGTCCCATGGCGTGCCCCAGCTCATGCATGGTCACGCGTCTGAAATCCTCAGGCGTAAAGCGTAAAGTGCCATCGTATATTCCCCAGTCTTGATTACTGTTAAATATAATGTCGGATTTGACGATTGTAGAACCACTTGACCAGCTTGCAGTGACAGCTAGTGTCTTTGCGCCAAAAGTACTGTTGCAAGCTTGCGGTAGAAAAATTAAATTGTTATCTCCAAAATTTTGGCAAATTCCGCTACCAACAGTGCTGGATGTCACTAATTTAAAAGCACTTTGTGCATCGTTCCATCTATTGGCAGCCTCGGCAACAGATTCGCGCCATGTTTCAGAGTCACCGGGCAGGCCGCTAGCTGGTCCGCCTAACGGTAGGCCGCCGGTTAAAAAAGTCGCTGAGGTTTTTGGCCATTTTGTCCCCAGGACTTCGCTTAATGCATTTTGAGTAGGGGTAAAAATAAGGAGTAATAACAAACTGCCTAATATTCGCTGAATGACAGTCATTGTGTTTTTGCATCTTTAATGAGTGATTTAAAGTCATCTAATAAAATAGGCGGAGCCAGCGGGGGAGTATTAACCTGTTGCTGCGGTAGTGTAATTATGCCTTTGGCAATGCCTGTGCTGAGGTTTGTTTTTGCAGACGTGTTTCTTGATTGTTTATCAGTGCCAATCACTACCTGAGTATCTCCAGCGATGATATGGCCATTAGCCTGTATTCGGTAATGGCCCTGTGACCAGCCATACAGTGGATTAATCAATTGCGCGTCAACCGACTCAACAAAATATACACCATGTTCACCAATGGCAGGAATAGTAGAGCCTACACTCAAGGTTAGGCCGTTTGCAGTACCGCCAGTGAAACGAAGTGTAATGCTTTCGCCTACATTGAGGTCGCCGCTTAATACATCCAATACTAAAAAATCTACAAAGGTATAAATGTTTCCATCGGCGCTCATTTCAGGTGTAGTGGCTACCACTTCGCCTTCAAATATGGATTCTGATTTATTGACTATCTGCTGAAAATCAACTTCTAAAATACTCGATGCAAAGCTGGGCGAGGAAAAGCAGAGGCACATGGAAGTTAGTAATAAGAATTTTTGTATAAAAACCATAAATGATAATGATGCGCATTAAGAAAAGTGAATTTTGATACTACGGGAGATAGGGGTGTGAATCAAATACTACTGGATAAGTTTGAGGGCAAAAAAAAGCCAGCTATATCAGCTGGCTTTTTTAGAATTTGGCTCCCCGACCTGGACTCGAACCAGGGACAAACGGATTAACAGTCCGTTGCTCTACCAACTGAGCTATCAGGGAATAGTGTCTTAAAACGTTAGCGTTTCAAGGGGCGCTATATTACTGATTCGCCCCTCGTCGGTCAACACTAAATTACATCATTGCCCAACAAAATTCTTAATTCTTTCAAGGGCTTTCTGCAAACTCTCCATATCGGTCGCAAAAGAGATACGCATATGACCCGGGCTACCGAAAGCGGATCCCGGTACCAGTGCAACTTCGGCTTCTTCAAGAATACGCGAGGCAAGCGTTACATCGTCTGCTATGCCCATTGAGCTCATTACTTTGGTGAAGTCAGGAAAAATGTAGAAAGTACCGTCACTGGCAATACAGTCCACGCCTTCAATGGTATTTAGCTCAGAAAGTACAAAATCGTGGCGATCTTTAAAAGCCTTGTTCATTTCAGCAAGGCGGGATTGATTACCTTCCAAAGCAGCTTGAGCAGCAATCTGTGAGATCGATGTTGCATTTGAGGTGCTTTGTGATTGAACTTTTTTCATGCCTTTAATGAGATCGGCAGGGCCGGCGGCATATCCAATGCGCCAGCCTGTCATTGCATAGGCTTTTGATACACCATTTAAAACAATAGTGCGCTCATACAGCTCAGGACAGGCATTAACGATGTTGCAGAAGGCTTCTTCAGTCCAGAGAATTTTTTCATACATATCATCTGTAGCTATCAGTACATCCGGGTACTCAAGCAATACATCGGCTAAGGCCTTAAGCTCTGCCATGCTGTAAGACTTACCCGATGGATTGGATGGGCTATTAATAACAAATAAACGGGTTTTATCTGTAATCGCTGCTTTTAGCTGTGCCGGTGTAATTTTAAAATCCTGTGACTGAGCGCCTTGCACAATTACGGGTTCAGCATCAGCCAACAGCACCATATCTGGATAAGATACCCAGTAAGGCGCAGGGATGATGACTTCATCACCGGGGTTTAGCAGTGCCTGTGCAAGGTTAAAGAAGCTTTGCTTGCCACCACAGGACACCAGAACCTGGTCGGCCTGGTAGTTAAGTCCGTTATCTTTGGCAAACTTGTTTATAATGGCCTGCTTAAGGCTCGGCATACCATCAACCGCGGTGTATTTGGTTTGATTGTTGTTAATCGCTTCAATCGCAGCTTGCTTTACGTGGTCAGGCGTAGTGAAATCTGGTTCGCCAGCAGCCAGACCGATGACATCACGGCCATCAGCTCTTAGTTGTTGAGCCAGTGCAGTAACGGCCAAAGTAGGTGAGGGTTTTACTTTTTGAATTCGGTTGGATGCTTGTGTGCCCAAGTCAGTATTCCTGTCGGTTTATTCTTTTTGAATACGTTCGCTCTCATGTGAGAGGTTTAGTGTGTGAGTATAATCAAAAATACTCACTCTTGTCCTCTACTAAAAGCGCTAGTTAACAAAACTTTTTTTGATTTTATGTAATGTCTAAACAATTTGAAATTAATACAGATAAAACACCGGCGGGTGATCAGCCTAAAGCGATTAAATATTTAATCGATGGTTTGCAGGATGGTTTACTCGATCAAACCCTTTTAGGGGTAACCGGATCAGGTAAAACCTTCACTATCGCGAATGTTATTCAGCAAACACAACGCCCGGCGATGATTCTTGCGCCAAATAAAACACTGGCAGCTCAGTTGTACGGCGAGATGAAGGAGTTGTTTCCGCATAACTCGGTGGAATACTTTGTTTCTTACTATGACTATTACCAGCCAGAGGCCTATGTGGTTTCCAGTGATACCTTTATTGATAAAGATGCATCGGTCAATGAACACATAGAGCAAATGCGTTTATCAGCCACCAAGGCAATGTTAGAGCGAGAAGACACCATTGTTATCGCCTCGGTGTCATCCATTTATGGTTTGGGTGATCCTGAGTCCTATTTAAAAATGATGCTGCATCTGGTGAAAGGCGACATGATAAATCAGCGAGATATATTGCACCGCCTGGCGGGTATGCAATATGTGCGCAATGATGTGGAGCTGGCGCGTGGTTGTTACCGGGTGCGTGGTGAGGTGATTGATGTGCATCCGGCGGAGTCCGAGCATGAAGCAGTACGCATTGAGCTGTTTGACGATGAAGTAGAAAATTTAAGCTATTTCGATCCACTGACGGGTGAAGTGTTACGTAAGGTGACACGGCTTACTATTTATCCCAAATCACATTATGTAACACCGCGTCATGTCATTATTGAAGCTATTGATAAAATTAAAGTCGAACTTAAAGAACGCTTAGGGCACTTACGAGATAATAATAAGCTGGTTGAGGCGCAGCGCCTGGAAGAACGCACCATGTATGATCTGGAAATGATGCGTGAACTGGGCTATTGCAACGGCATTGAAAACTACTCGCGTTATTTATCCGGGCGTGAGCCGGGTGATCCGCCACCTTGCCTGTATGATTATTTAAAAGACAATGCTCTATTAATTATTGATGAAAGCCATGTAACCGTGCCGCAATTGGGCGGTATGTATAAAGGTGATCGATCGCGTAAAGAGAATTTAGTTAATTACGGATTCCGGTTGCCATCAGCACTAGATAACCGCCCGCTGCGTTTTGATGAATTTGAGAAGCTTCGCCCGCAAACAATTTATGTGTCTGCTACACCCGGGCAGTATGAAGCAGATCATTCACAGCAAACAGCAGAGCAAGTGGTTCGACCAACCGGTTTGATTGATCCCGAGGTAGAGATACGCCCGGTAGGTTCGCAGGTGGACGATGTGTTGTCGGAAATTAATATTCGAGTTGCAAAACAGGAACGGGTATTGATTACCACCCTGACGAAACGCATGTCAGAAGACTTAACCGATTACTTAACCGAGCACGGTGTGAAAGTACGTTATTTGCATTCCGATGTAGACACTGTGGAACGCATGGAGATTTTACGTGATTTGCGTTTAGGTGAATTTGATGTACTGGTAGGCATCAACTTATTGCGTGAAGGTCTGGATATACCAGAGGTTTCTCTGGTCGCTATACTGGATGCAGATAAAGAAGGTTTTTTACGCTCAGATAGATCATTAATACAAACCATTGGCCGTGCGGCGCGTAACTTGAATGGTCATGCTATTTTATATGCAGATAAAATCACCGGCTCTATGCAACGGGCATTAGATGAAACCAATCGACGACGTATAGTGCAGTTAGCGCACAATGAAAAGCACGGTATTACACCCAAAGGCATAGAAAAAGCGATTCACGATATTATGGGTGTTGGTTATGAGCAGCGTTTTCAACAGGAGGCCTTAAAAGTAGCGGAGGCGCAGGCAGAATACGCGCATATGTCGATGAAGGAATTAAGTAAGCAAATGGACGTGCTGGAAAAACAAATGTACAAACATGCGCAAAATTTGGAGTTTGAAGAAGCTTCTGCCTTAAGAGATAAAATAGATCAATTGAAAAAGCTTTCACTTGAAATATGATCAAGCTTATAGCGCAAAGTGTTGTTGAATTATTTTTAAAGATTTTTACATTCTTATCTGCGCGACGCGTTGATAAAATACATCATAAGCCAGTCAGTTATGCATTAGATGTATCATATGTAGATCAATCGATTAAGGAATTGATAGAAATTCATCCAGAAGAGTCTGGGTTTTATTTATTAGAAAATAATATTGATGCTTTTACTGCGCGGTGCAATTTAATTAACCAGGCGCAGCAAACATTAGATCTGCAATATTACTCTTTTCATGGTGATGTGAGTGGCAAGTTAATTGCCCGGGCTTTAATTGAAGCGGCTGATCGGGGCGTGCGCGTTAGAATATTACTAGATGATATTGATACTTTGGGTGCGGATGAAGCTATAAAAATTTTAAATGCCTACCCGTCTATTGAAATTAGAATTTTCAATCCATTTTATTTTCGCGGTTTACTCCGCTATTTGGAATTCATTGTCGATTTGTCACGAGTTGGTCGGCGCATGCACAACAAGGTGATTATTGCCGATAATTCATTAGCGATTGTCGGTGGTCGCAATATTAGTGATGTGTATTTTTCAGCAGATCCAGATTTGCTTTTTCTCGATATAGATTTATTGTCGCTAGGAAATATTGTAAAAAATATTTCAATTAGTTTTGATGAATACTGGAATAGTCGTTGGTCAGTTCCTGTTGGTGTTTTGTATGGTTACACTAAATTAAGATATGCATTAAGTAAAATAAAAGTTATTCTTAAAAAATATCAAGATGAAATAAAACAACTTGATTATGTTGAAATAACCCAAGCCTCTGAATTAGCTAATAACAAAGCTATGTCTGAATTGCCTTATATCTGGTCTCAGGCAAAATTATTTTATGATCTTCCAGAAAAAATATCTCCAGATAGTAATGTTAGTCAGCTCAAAGAAAGCTTGCATGATATTTTTGTATTGGCTAAGCAAGAAGTAACAATTATCTCACCTTATTTTGTACCGGGCGAAGAAGGTGTTAAGTGGTTTGAAAATTTAATAAATAAAGGTATTAAAGTAAATGTATTTACCAATTCTCTGGCAGCTACAGATGTAACTGCTGTACATGCTGGTTATGCGGCATATCGTCATGCATTACTGAAATTAGGGGTTAATTTATTTGAGCTTAAGCCAACTGCTTATGTAATGGGCAGGAAGCGATTTAGAATTTTACGCGCAGATAGTCGTGCAAGTTTGCATGCCAAGATAGTGATAATAGATAAAAATAAATTGTTTATGGGGTCGCCCAATATGGATCCTCGTTCGGCTGACTTGAATACCGAAGTAGGTTTGTATGTTGATAATAAAGAATTGTCTAGTCAGTTATTAAATCTCTTTTCCGATATTTCATCAGGTAAAAATAGTTATCGAGTAATGCTCGATAAAAATGATGAATCAAATAAATTAGCACTAATATGGCAAAGTGAAGAGAAAGGGAAGCTGAAGCAGTTTACCTCTGAACCGAAAGTTGGATTGTTTCGTAAATTTAAAGTATATTTTTTTTCCTGGTTACCTATTGAGCATTTACTTTAATTATTTGTATAGCAGTACAGCCACTCAGCCCGCGTTTTTTCTTCTAAGGCTTCTAGTAACTGATCAGTCGGCACTGCTTCATGTGGGTAAATATGTGTGATTTCAAACCCGCAACATCCAAACCCACATTCTTGTTTCCAGTTAAGCTGGGCGTAAGGTGTTTGAGTGCCGCATTTATCACAGGTACATAAAACGCCTTCTTTCTGCCAGTCATCCGTTTTCCAGTTAGCAATGCGTTTAGTGCAGTTTGGACATTTGGGGTGGCAAGTGGATGTATGTCCCAGATGTTTGGGTTTGTTTGAAGCTTGTAAAATTGATATGAAACAGTGGTGTTCATCAGGCGTGGGTTGGAGGTTTATATTGGGTGAACAGCCCAGAAAAGTAAGTAAGCTTAAAAAATGTTCACCGGGTAAATAGTGATTTTTTTCATAAGGTACTTTATTGATAAAATCAATGCGGGAAATAGTTTTAAGTATTAACTCATCATCAACTAAGAGTTGAGTGTTTTTTGGGAAAAAGATTAATCGGGATATAGGCATGTGCGAATGATTTGAGCCATCAAATAGATGTCTTCGTCTCTTTCTCTTATTTATTAATAATGTCATTACCAAGCATGCCATACACTATTGAGTTTGAATAGAGTATTATCGTTTGATTAAAAAACACCCGCTTAAAAATTATGACTTTATTAGACTTTTCTATTGCTCGCTTGCCGAGAATTATATTTTCACGTGGATCAATTAAGCAATTACCCGATTTATGCTTGCAGTATGGGCAGAAAGTTTTACTGGTGATGGGGGCTAAATCATTTGAAGCAAGTGCTGCTTATTCGCAATTAATGCATGAAATGCATCAGCGTAATATTGAAATATTATGCTGCAATGTGCCGGGGGAGCCGTCACCCAAACTAGTTGATGATATTGTTCTTCAGTATAAAAATCAGAATATAGCTGTTGTGTTAGGTATTGGTGGTGGGAGTGCTTTAGATGCAGCAAAAGCTATTGCCGGGTTACTAAGGCTTAATAATTCAGTTATGGATTATCTAGAAGGAGTGGGGCCAGAACTAACTTATAAAGGTCCCGCCATTCCATTTATTGCTGTTCCTACAACAGCAGGTACGGGCTCCGAGGCAACCAAAAATGCGGTATTAAGCAAATCAGGGTTAGAGGGCTTTAAGAAATCATTTAGAGATGACCAGTTGGTGGCTGAATATGCGCTGATCGATCCAGAGCTGTTGGCTACATGTCCACAATCGGTTGTCGCTGCTAATGGCATGGATGCGCTTACACAGTTAATAGAGGCTTATGTTTCAACTAACTCAAATGCGATGACCGATGCACTTGCCATTAGTGGACTAAATGCAGTTCGGGATGGCTTATTGGCATTATATACCGATATAAATGATACGGATGCGCAAGATAAAATGGCGTATGCATCATTAATGTCTGGTGTTTGTTTAGCGCAAACGGGTTTGGGCTCTGTGCATGGTTTAGCGTCGCCACTAGGTGCCTTTTACCCTATACCTCATGGTGTGGTGTGTGGGACTCTGGTATCGGAAGCTACCGATATTAATATCACGTTGATGCGAGAAAGAGATTCAGCTAATCCGGCATTAAATAAGTATGCGCTATTGGGTGATATTCTCTTGCAAAAGAAGCACGGTAATAAGCATGAATCATGGCAGGCACTATGTAATATATTACGGGACTGGACTGAAGCATTGCAGCTACCTCGATTGGGAGAATATGGTTTAGTAGAAGAAGGGCTGGATCATGTGGTAGCTAATAGCCGTGGTAGTAGTATGAAAACAAACCCAATTGTTATGAGTGATAGTGAAATAAGAAATTTATTATTGAAACGCTTATAAGTGATATGAGTACGGCGTAATACAAGTTAAAGATGTGGTCATTTACGCGTAACTATATTTGCACCTGCGTTGCGTTTAGTAACCTTCATGGCTCTTATTTCTATGTGTAGTCAGGTTACTTGGGCTTATCGCCAATTTGCAGATATAATACATCATTGCAGTGCTGCACATTTGATGAATGTGTGAACACTATTTACAGTGGCAATAGATTATGCATATGTGCATTATTCTTCAAGTAAATGCTATATCTGCCGATATGCAGGTTATCAAATTTGTAAGGCATAAATCAGCTATGCCACTATACTAATACAAAAAATATGTAGTTGGCGTATTCGCGGGTTTAATCGTTAATATGCTGATTATTGAAACCCATAAAATAGGTTATTTATCCATGCTAAAGAAATTCAACATAAGAACCCTTCTGGCAATTAGCTTTACAGTTGTGTTGTTGCTCGTGACTCTGGTTAATATCCCTCTTGTTATCAATACGGTTACGTCTGTAGTAGAAGAGGCGGAAAAGAGAGAATTAGAAGAGCTGTTTGAGAGTGCTAAAGCAGAGATAGAGGCAGAAGGGCAATTGGCAAATGCGTTGGCATCAATGGTAGCTAATATAGATAGCTTTAGCGCAATGGTTGCTAATGGGCAGCGTGAGCAACTGGCTGAGGCGTTAGTACCCGTCTTCAAGATTATGAAGAAAGAATTTGATGCGCGCCAATTTCAATATCACACGCCACCAGCTACCTCATTTTTGCGCTTGCATAAACCCGCTAAATTTGGTGATGATTTATCTTCATTTCGTAAAACGGTGGTCGCCACCAATACCTTAAAAGAAAATATTGTTGGCTTGGAGAAGGGTGTGGCTGGCCTGGGTATTCGGGGTATTTCACCGGTTTTCTCAGCAGGAAACCATATAGGTTCTGTTGAATTTGGCATGTCCTTTGGTCAGCCATTCTTTGAGAAATTCAAAGAAAAATTTAATGTGGAAATTTCTTTGTATACAAATACAAATGGGAAATTCAAAAAATTTGGTTCTACATTAGATGGACAGCCATTTTTAAGTGCAGATATGCTAACTCAGGCATTGAATACTCCTGTTACCGCAAAGCGTGAATATAATAATAAACCTTATGCGGTATATGCGCATAGAGTAGACGATTTTAATGGCAATGCCGTGGGTGCTTTAGAGATTGGAATGGACCGCAGTCATTACGTTGATGCAATTAGTAATGCGAGAAATACAGCTATTATTATCGGTGTCGTTGCTTTAATTATAGGCTTGATGATTGCGGGCTTTGTTGCGCGTTTAATTGGTGGCCCGTTATGCCAGGCAGTTGAAGCAATGGATGGAATTGCGCAGGGTGGTGGTGATCTTACTCGTCGACTGGATGAAGAAGGCGATAATGAAATTAGTCGCTTATCGGGTGCTTTCAATCGATTTGCAGAAAAAGTTCGTGCAATGGTAAGCCAGGTATATGGATCAACGACTCAGCTGGCATCTGCTGCAGAAGAAATGTCAGTGATTATGGTTGAAACCAATCGTGGTACACAGCAACAGCAATCTGAAACGAGCCAGGTTGTTGCTGCAATGAACGAAATGACAGCGACTGTTCAGGAAGTAGCGCGAAATGCGACTGAAGCAGCATCTGCTGCAAGTAGTGCTGATAGCGCTGCTGCAGAAGGAAAGCAGGTCGTTATAGGTACGATGAGTGCAATTGAGAGTTTGTCATCAGAAATTAATGCGGCAGCAAATGTAATTGGCCAGTTAGAAAAAGACAGTGAAAATATAGGCACCGTGCTTGACGTGATAAAGGGAATTGCCGAGCAAACTAATCTGCTGGCATTAAATGCTGCAATAGAAGCGGCGCGTGCTGGTGAACAAGGGCGCGGTTTTGCTGTTGTTGCAGATGAAGTTCGTACCCTGGCGAGTAGAACCCAGCAATCTACACAAGAAATTCAAGAAATGATTGAAAAACTACAGGTGGGTGCACAATCTGCTGTAAAGGTAATGGATGATAGCAGAGCCAAAGCTGAAGATAGTGTCACGCAGGCGGCATCAGCGGCTAGTTCGCTTGAAACAATTACCAATTCAGTTTCATTAATTAATGATATGAATACTCAGATTGCAACGGCCGCTGAACAACAGAGCGCTGTTGCAGAAGAAATTAATAAAAACATTTTAACCATTAGCGACATTGTCGATAAAACAGCTGATGGTGCGAGTCAAACATCAATAGCAAGTGATGAGTTGGCTAATCTGGCTATACAACTTCAACAACTCGTTAACCAGTTTAAAGTTTAATAGTTTATGACCTGAATATAAGTTTCAAACTGTGTAAAAAAGCGATTATGGAATCTATCTATAATCGCTTTTTTTTGCCTAATATTATATTGAGAATATGAAGACAAAAATGGAATGCTTCTTTGGTGATTTTTAATGTGAGCTTAATTTTGCAGGATGTGATGGATTTAAAATGTTAGCCATATCATTAGCACTAAGTGGCTTACTAAATAGATAGCCTTGTATAACATCACAATTTCGCTGCTTTAAGTACTCCAGTTGAGTATTGGTTTCTACGCCTTCTGCAACTACGGTTAAGTCTAAGGCATGTGCAAGTGCAATGACGGCATCTACAATGGCATACTCATGATCCAGGCTAGTAATTTTATGCACAAAGCTTCGGTCGATCTTTAAAGTATTAATGGGCAGCTGGTTAAGATAGTTTAAGGAGGAGTATCCAGTCCCAAAATCATCAAGAGCGACATTAATTCCTAATTGATTAATTCCGTTTAGGATGAGTATTGCATCAGAGGTATCATCAAGTAGAGATGTTTCTGTTAATTCAATTTCAATT
>Ga0316205_10004611_pt1 | contig 11929 bp, 14 predicted proteins | sample 3monthpyrite_MG_FD_204941 | JGI IMG/M metagenome (GOLD analysis project Ga0316205, IMG submission 204941) | Microbial mat bacterial communities from mineral coupon in-situ incubated in ocean water Damariscotta River, Maine, United States -... | ecosystem: Environmental > Aquatic > Marine >... | reverse complement strand
GTTTGATGCACAACCTGTCTGGCCATGCTATTCATATTTAACCTTTGTATGAGGCTTTTTTAAGATGCACCAGCAGCAATGAAATTGCCGCTGGCGTTACTCCTGATATACGCCCCGCCTGCCCCAACGTGGATGGAAGATGATCGATCAGCTTCTGTCGTACCTCATTTGATAAGCCCTTCACCTGATCATACTCTAACTGCTCAGGTATTTTCTTATCTTCATAGCGACGAGCTTTATCCACTTCTTCCATCTGACGATTCAGGTAACCCTCGTATTTAGTCTGAATTTCTACCTGTTCTGCCACCAGCGGGTCACTTACTGCAGGGCCTAATTCAGCCACTGAGGTCAATTTGGCATAATTCATTTCCGGGCGTTTTAATAAATCCAGAGCACGTGATTCTTTACTTAAAGGCTTGGCCAAAACAGCTTCTAAAGCCTTACCTGCATTAGTATTTGGCTGTACCCACATATCTGTTAAGCGCTGCTTTTCGCGCTCTACACTTTCACGCTTTTCACTAAAGCTACGCCACTGATCCTCTGTTAGAAGTCCCATTTCATTGGCGACTTCAGATAAGCGTAGGTCTGCATTATCTTCACGTAATAACAAGCGATACTCAGCGCGTGAGGTAAACATGCGATATGGCTCTTGTGTACCGTTAGTAATTAAGTCATCTGCCAGCACACCAATATAGGCTTGATCTCGACGTGGCGACCAGGCCTCTTTCCCTTGCACCTGCAATGAGGCATTGATAGCCGCCAGCATGCCCTGTGCCGCGGCCTCTTCGTAACCGGTAGTACCGTTAATTTGCCCAGCGAAATACAAGCCATCAATAAAGCGCGTTTCTAGTGATTGCTTTAAGTCCCTTGGATCAAAGAAGTCATATTCAATCGCATAACCCGGGCGCGTAATAAAGGCATTTTCGAAGCCTTTAATAGAGCGCACCAAATCAAACTGCACATCAAATGGTAAGCTCGTTGAAATACCATTCGGGTAAATCTCAAAACTGTTTAAGCCCTCTGGCTCGATAAAAATCTGGTGAGAATCTTTATCCGCAAAGCGCACTACCTTGTCTTCTATCGATGGGCAATAACGTGGCCCAACGCCTTCAATTACACCAGAGTACATGGGTGAACGATCTAAACCGCCTTTAATGATGTCATGTGTCTGCTGATTCGTGTAAGTAATATGGCAGGAGATCTGTTCAGGATGATCTGCCTGAGAGCCCATGTATGAAAATACCGGCGTTGGCTTATCGCCCGGCTGCTCCTGTAACTCAGAATAATCAATAGAACGTGTATCAATACGCGGTGGTGTACCGGTTTTTAAACGGCCTACTCTAAAGGGCAAGTCGCGCAGACGCTGAGCCAGCGCAATAGATGGTGGGTCACCCGCACGTCCGCCGGAATGGTTACTTTCACCAATATGTATAAGGCCACCGAGAAATGTACCTACCGTCAACACCACAGCTTTACACTTAAACTTCAATCCCATCTGGGTAACCACGCCCACCACCTGATCATTTTCAATAATCAGGTCATCTACTGCCTGTTGAAAAATAGACAGGTTGGGCTGGTTCTCCAGCGCAATGCGAATCGCCTGACGATATAACTGGCGATCTGCCTGTGCACGCGTGGCCCGAACTGCCGGGCCTTTGCTACTATTAAGGGTACGAAATTGAATGCCGCCCTTATCCGCAGCCTTCGCCATAATGCCGCCCATGGCATCAATTTCTTTAACCAGGTGACCTTTGCCGATACCACCAATCGCCGGGTTACAGCTCATTAATCCTAATGTCTCAATATTATGCGTAAGCAACAGGGTTTTTGAACCCATGCGCGCCGCCGCCATAGCCGCTTCTGTGCCGGCATGGCCACCGCCAATCACAATTACATCGTAGGTATCGCTATAAAACATGGGTTTTGTACTTAATGGTTACTGGTTAATATTTCGCCAATTTTAGCAAAGTTGCTACTGATTAGCTTCATTCAGGTGGAGGATTCTATCATTTAATATGGCTGTTAATTTTAGACTGTATTCGCACTAAATAAACCCAGTGCACTAATCACAAATAAAACCAGCCCAGTAATGCGCTTAAACACAGCATCGTTTTGTAAAATATACTCATGCGTTTTAAGCCCGATGACATGACCAATCGCTGCAATTGGTATTAACACAGCGGCCGCCATCCAGTTCAGCTCTATATCCAACACTACGAAGGCCGTCATTTTAATACTCACAATAATGAACCAGAGTACGAACAATGTATTACGTAGTAAACGCGCCGTTACATTACGCATAAAAACGGCGACGATCAGTGGCGCACCGGTCAATGACGTCCCTGCCACATATCCTCCGAGACTTAATAAGAACCGATCAATCCAGACATTATTACTGCGCACATTTAATCCAAGTATCCATAACACGGCATAAAATAAAGTCACCGCATATATAAAGTTTACCAGCCAGTGAGTCGGCAATTGAATCAGACCAAATACACCTATCAGGGTAAATGGCACAATAATAAAAATAGATTTTTTTAAATAGGCGTGATCAATTTGATGAATACGCGAACCGAGTGTCATGCCGGAAAAAAATAATAAATGAATGCCGATCATCGGCAGCCAGTACAGGGGCTGGTCATAAATAAACAGCATTAGCGGCAAGCCCAGTGCTGCACCACCGAAGCCTAAACCACTGCGCACAAAGCCCGTCCATATAAAAACTAAAGCGGTAAAAAATAATTCCTGGTTAGAAAAGTTCAGCAATGTATCCATGGAGCGGATGATACCTGCTGTCAATTGATCAAGATACTCTCGGTGTATTCTCTGCTGAATTATTTTCTGGGCTGGCCGGTGGCTTTGAAGGCTTGGATAAAATAAACCAGGCACCGTATAACATAAGTGCTGCGACGCTTAATTTTAGCCACATCACCAGGGGTGAAAAAAACATCATCATGACAAAACTAATACTCATAAAACTCACTGACATTACTTTGGCTATAAGAGGTATGACTCGATGTTCATTCCATTGCTGTAGTGGTGGACCAAAAAAACGATGCGTATACAGCCAATTATGAAATTTATCTGAACTACGTGCAAAACCCCATAAAGCCAGTAACATAAACGGTGTTGTAGGCATCACTGGCAGCAACACACCAATTAAACCCAGGATAAAAAATACCCAACCCAAACTAAAATATACAACTCTCATTTCTGTCTACTACCGTTCTCGCCTAATCTGGCTATTCACTACTACTCACACAATCTTAGCATGGGGTTAGAACATTTGGATGCCCTTAGTTTTTGTAGGCTTGAGTTTTCACAACTACACCCTATGTTTATAATATGAATATAGAAAACCTTAAGACAATGTTAACGAATGGGCAGGATAGTTTAATTCTGCGTTTTGGCTTGGGCCAGGCTTTAATCAAGTCTAAAGAGTTTGATGAGGCTATTGAGCACTTATTAAAAGCACTGGAATTTGATGCGGAATACTCAGCAGCATTTAAACTTCTAGGTAAGGCCTATGTGCAAACTGAACAGAATGAACTGGCTATTGAGACCTACGAAAAAGGCATTGAGATAGCGGAACGTAAGGGGGATATTCAAGCCGCAAAGGAAATGAAGGTTTTCTTAAAACGACTAAATAAGGACTAATCTAATAAGCGCTCAATTTTATCAACAATTCTATTTTTTGAAACCGCCGCCTTCATAAATATAACAACAGCTTCAAGCTCTCCAATGACTTTCAATAGCTCTAAATTTTGGTTTGAGAAAAGCTGTTTAATTTCTGCCCCACAAAACTGAATTAAAAAATCATCATTTCTAGCGATACCAATAGCTAGGCCTATCAGGTAAGGAATTGCATTATCTTTCGTATCGACGCTTAAATGCCTAGAAAACTTCTTCCACGAACTAATCCATTGCTCTCTTTCCTCATCGGTAACTGTCCTTGTATCAATCCTTAAGAATAGAACAATTGAATTTATATTTTTCGACAGAGTACTGCTCTCAGAATTGCCGAGCTGGTGAATTGCCTTTGTATGATGATCGATGCAAAATCTACATTGATAATATTCTGAAATTCCTAAAGCAACATACTCCTTCTGCTTTAAAGTCAGATAGGTATCCCATTTCTCTTCTCCATCTGTGCCATTAAAAACCATCATCTGCATAAGAGTCATTAAATCAGAAACGTGTCTGGGGAATACTTTATCTTGAAAAACGGTTTTTCTCATGTTTTTATTTTCTATTTTTCATCGTTAAAAAAATAATACCCGCAGCCACTCCAATCATCAACACAACCAGAAAGTGATCAATACCACTCAAAGGGTGATATATATCATTATGTACGCCAGTATGTGCAAATGCTGTAGATACAGAAAAGCAAGACATCAAAGTAATTTTTTTCAACATTTATAACTCTCCTTTTTTACAAAATTATTTTATTTTTACACTAACCAATTCTTCACCATCAGGGTCTGTCACATGAACTGCACAGGCAAGGCAAGGATCAAAACTATGTATCGTACGTAAAATTTCAATCGGCTGTTTGGGGTCATGCAATGTATGATTGTCAGCTAAAGCCGCTTCATACGCGCCCGGCTGTCCTTTGTCATCTCGAGGTCCTGCATTCCAGGTGCTCGGCACAACCGCCTGATAATTTTTAATAATTTCATCTTCAATAACAATCCAGTGTGCGAGCCCTCCACGAGGCGCTTCCATAAAACCAACACCTTGTGCTGATTTTGGCCATGAGGACGGCTCCCATAAAACTTCGTTAAATGTTTTTGAATCGCCTACTTTTATATTTGTAACCAGATCGTCAAACCAGCCTTGCATGGCATCGGCAAATATTTTTGTTTCCAAGGTGCGTGCTGCTGTACGACCTAGAGTTGAAAACAGGGCTTCTATAGGCACATCCAGTTTTCTCAACGTCATACCAACCAGCTCTTTAGTTTGCTCATGCCCACTTGCATACAACATAAGCACTCGAGCAAGTGGCCCTACTTCCATTGCATGACCTTTCCAGCGAGGCGATTTTAGCCATGAGTAAGATTCATCTACATCGAGATGTTTATAGGGTGGTTTTGGACCACTGTAATTTAAACTCGTTTCACCTTCATAAGGGTGCAAGCCGGCATTTTTACCTTTTTCATAGTCATACCATGAGTGCGAAACATATTCCTGTATTTCATCTGCCGCATTCATATTTACATCATGGATAGTACTCAAGTCACGATTTAATATTGCGCCGGATGGAATCATAAAGCCGGATGGGTCATCCATTCCATTTGAAGGAAAATCGCCGTAAGTAAGGAAATTCCCCAAGCCCTCACCACGTGTCGTCCAGTCTTTGTAGTAGCCAGCAATGGCCAAGGTATCTGGAATGTAAACCTGTTCAACAAAGGTTTTCATCTGGTTAATTATGTCTTGAACCTGTGATAGTTTTTTCGCATTAATGGCAGAATCAGAATTAATATCAATCGCACAGGGAACACCTCCAACGACAAAATTCGGGTGTGGGTTTTTACCACCAAAAATAGTTTGCAGTCTTGCTACATCTCTCTGCCATGACAATGCCTCCAGGTAATGAGACACCGCCATCAAGTTTGCTTCCGGCGGCAACTTATAAGCGGGATGCCCCCAATAGGCCTTTGCAAAAATACCTAACTGCCCTGCTTCAACAAACTTTTTAAGTTTTTTCTTCATGTCCGAAAAATAACCCGGCGATGATTTCGGGTAGTTACTTAAGGATTGCGCTAACTCAGACGTCGCTTTCGGATCTGCACTTAACGCGGATACAACATCTACCCAGTCCAATGCATGCAAATGATAAAAGTGCATAACATGATCATGTATAAATTGCGCTCCGGACATAAGGTTACGAATTAAATCTGCATTTTTGGGTATTTTATAATTGAGTGCATTTTCAACCGAACGTATTGAAGCCAAACCATGCACCAGCGTGCATACACCACATATACGCTGAGCGAATGCCCATGCATCTCGAGGATCACGTCCTTGTAATATAATTTCGATTCCTCTCACCATGGTACCGGACGAATAGGCACTTGCTATTTTATTGCCATCCATTTGTGCTTCTATGCGTAAATGACCTTCAATACGGGTTATCGGGTCTACGACAATTCGCTCACTCATGATGTTTCCTCAAATATTTAATTTTTATTACAACAATATAATTTAAAATTATTCTTCTAAGTGTTCAGCCAGAGTTTCAGTAAGGCTCATCAGAGGAATATCCATATTGTATTCCTCTAATCCATCTTCAAGGTGAATGCGACAATTTGAACATGCACTAATAATTGCATCTGGTTTAATTTTATCGAGCTGATCTTTTTTACGCTGAAACACTTTTAAGCGTAATTTATCGGCACGCTCATTCGTGCTCACACCGCCACCCGCACCACAGCACCAATTCATTTTTCCTGCATCGGGCATTTCAACAAAATCTTCCGCAAAGGTATTTATTAAATTGCGCGGTTGATCAATCACTCCTCCGCGTCGTGAAATTTGACAGGGATCGTGATACGTCAATTTCTGCGTTTCTTTCCCGCTAATTTTTAAACGTCCATCTTTTCTAAACTCGTCTAGTATTTCTAGAATGTGTCTCACTTTAAAAGTAAACGCTTTACCTATAAGATTTGGTCCATCCCAACGAATCGCCATATATGCATGACCACACTCAGGGCTAATAACCGTTTTTACTTTTAATTTTTCCGCTGCATCAACAATACGCTGAACTAATTCAGCTGCAATATCCGACACACCTATTTGTATACCACTATTAGTTGCTTCAAATGCTTCTGATGATATTGTCCAACTGACACCGGCTTTATTAAATATTTTTGCGATGGCTTCAATAAACTCCGGGAAATTCATTATTTCCATTGACGACAACAGCAGCATATATTCCGCACCTTCTACATCAACAGGTACTTTAAGACCGGTGTCTTTTTCTACATGAGAAATAACCGCCATCAATGCGGGTAGCTTTACTCCCATCGGGCTGCCTATTTCGACTGCACGTTTTGTAGCACCGATTAATCCCTCTGGCGCATGACCTGCGGCAGCCATGCCTTCACGCGTTTTTCGAATCATTGCGGTAATATCTATACCGACTGGACAAACCATGGAACAACGACCGCAAAGTGTGCAACTGTCATAGACCAGCTTTTCCCAGCGTTTCAAAAAATCGTGATCGATCGGTTTATTAAGCCCAAGCAGTTTTCCTATGCGCCCAAGTAATGTGTATTCCTGTTTCCATATTCGACGCAATGGTTCTGTCTTATTGATTGGCGTTCTCGCCGGGCAACCTGCTTCCGTATAAAACAGACAGGCATCTGCACACATTCCGCAATTTACACAACTACTAAAAAATGCAGCCACCGTTGAATCAACTTCTTTCTTTAGTGCGTTGATACCTTTCTCTAATGATGCACTCATGATTCAACTCCTCTGTAAGCAGATATGGCTCCGTTATACCATCGAGCAATCGGCAAGGTGAAAGCATGCATTAATTTAGTAAACGGAAATGCTACTAACAACAATTCAATACTTAGAATATGTATTGCTAATAAAGTTGGGGCGCTCATACCGATACGATGAAATGCCATATAACCAGTAATTAAAGGCAATATAGTAATAATCCATACCAGGTAATCACCTGCTGTGCTAATAAATTTTAGCACTGTGTCTCGTACTCTATGAATTAACACCACGACTAAAGTAATAATACTGACTACCGCCGAAGCATCAATAATTGCTGTAGGCAATGAAGGCCAACTAATACCTGTGATTTCTTTAACAAGTAAAATATGTGGTGCGAAAAAAAAGATAGTAACAAAGAGTCCTATATGAAAAATATATCCACTGACTATTTTAAAAGTCGAACGCTGAAATGTACTTTTATCCGGTATTGAACGAGACAGGATAGTATGCAACCCACCTCTCATCTCTGAACCTTTGGCCTCTGCCAGATTTTTTTTACGTCCCAGTAAAAATATTTCACTTAGTCGAATGACAACGCCGGCAACAAAAATAATGATAGCGATCTCAAAACCCGGGCCTCGTACCCAGCTTAGAAATTCTATTTCACTCATTGGTGTTTCCTCATTGATTGTCGCTACTTATTTTATTTTGCTAATCGATTATTGTTTTTCTAAATCATCAATCGTTGTTTTACTGTGATCACTTATCGCACTCTGCTTTTTTTTCTTATTTAATGCACCAATTGCGACACCTGCAGCCGCCGCACCTGCAGCGGCATAAATTGATGCGCTAGCAATATCTATCGTTGGAATCGATAGGGCCTTATAAAAACCTCCACCATCCCAAAAATCTGGTTCGGAACAACCAAGACAAGGATGTCCTGATTCAATTGGAAAACTCGTACCATTATTCCATTTAGTCGTTGCACAGGCGTTATACGTTGTCGGCCCTTTACATCCCAGCTTGTATAAACACCAACCTTTTTTCGCGCCTTCGTCATCAAATGTTTCGGCAAATAATCCTTTATCGTAAAACGGACGTCGGTAGCATCGGTCATGAATACTTGATCCATAAAACGCTTTGGGCCGACCAAGATGGTCTAGTTCAGGAATACTTCCGAATGTAAGGTAATGCGTTAGTACTCCGGTAATAACAACCGGAATCGGCGGGCAACCTGGAACAGTAATAATGGGTTTATCAGATACCCTGCCATTACTTGCATTAGTTATTGTTGCAGATGTAACACCATCTACTTTCTGGTCACCATATTTTTTAATAATGTCATAAACAGAATAGGCACCTGTTGGATTGGGGTAAGCATGGGGTATGCCACCAAAAGCTGCGCATGTACCTACTGAAATAATTGCCGCTGCACCCGCTGCGGTTTCTAGAAACATATCGAGATTACTCATTCCAGCAATGGTTGAGTAACCCATATCTTTAGTTGGAATAGATCCATCAACAACAAGCAGATACTCACCCCAATTTTCTTTCATTGCCTCTGTTCTTGCTTCTTCTGCTGCTTCACCAGATGCGGCCTGCAAGGTGTGATGATAATCAAGTGATATAGAATCGAAAATTAAATTTTCAATGGTTGCAGTATGTGCTCGGGTCAATGATTCGGTACAACCTGTACACTCCTGAAATGACAACCAAATTACAGATGGCTTTTTTGCCTTCTCTAGCGCTTCTGCAATCGCGGGTATCATTGAAGGTGGCAGCGCCATCATAGAGGCAGTTGCCGCACAAAATTTTAAAAAGCTTCGACGCGAAATACCCTGGCTTCGCAATGCATCACCCAGTGTTTTATCTTTTAGATTTTTATTATCTATCATCATTTATTCCTTATCGGCACTTCTTATCTATTTTATTCCAACTTATTCTCTTTACTGCTTTATTTACTTTTCATCTAAGCTTATGGCCAATCGATCATAGGCCAGACTGATGTCTTCTTTTTGTGAGAGAAGTATCTCTGGTATATATGTAATTTCAATATGCCTACTAATAATTTCATTTTCGTCATTGTGATGTGTCACTAACCAAACACCTGTATATTGTGTTTCAGTAACATCACTAAGCCCAAGTGCATTCAACTGCGCACTAACTTCACCTTCACCTAATATTTCAAGCAACCTATCTTCTTCGCCCGGAGCTAATGGAATACTTCTTAGATCAATTATTTCACTCACATTATTTTCAAGAAGATTTTGTAAAGCGTGTTTTATCTGATGCAGCAAAGGCATGACATTCCATGTCAGATCATTACTTCCCTGTATATTGAATTGTTCTATTGATGATCCAGACATGCGCTAAAACCTCCTTGCTATTTAAATACAAACGATCGTTTTAATACATAACACTTACACTGTAATTAATGTACCTTGCTTCATTTGTGGAACTTGCCATTGTTCAATTAAACTAACCGCCTCTTTAACCATTTTTTTTAATGAGTTTGCCACTGCCTCTGTCGGCTCCATACCCCATGTCATAGTCTGTGGTTGAATACCAATTAATGCTCTATTGTCTGGTAGGTGTTCAGTAATGCGTGCGATATCTATTAAATCAAGCAAACCAACTTCATGTGCACTACGTTTGCTGCTACCAAGAAAAGCATCCATCTCTTCACCGACAAAAGACATAACTGCACCTGCTGGCTGTTGTAGTTCTGCGGCATCAAATACAATCAAGTTTGTAGTGTCCTCAATCCAACAAGCTAAAGTAAAACTAAGAGTGCCACCATCAAGAAAAGTTAAGTTTGGAATATTTGAATATTCTGATTGGAGAAGATTTAGTGCATGAATGCCCGCACCTTCATCGGTGAGCAGTGTATTCCCAATGCCTAATATTAGCGTGTCATTTGATTTCAAAATGGCTATGCCTGAAATTTTTCTAGTCACCCTTTTTATCATTAAAATTAAACACCGAATTGACTTGTATCAATTCTGCAATGTATTTTAATAACTTAAGAGTATATGATCTTTATAGTCTACTTCGAGTAAATAAAACTTATGTGCCTTGGCATCCCTATGCAAATAAAATCTATTAATGGCTTTACCGCCGTTTGTGAAGCAAAAGGCATTAATAGAGATGTCAGTTTATTTATGATGCAGGATGATAATTTAGAGATTGATGATTTTGTCGTGGTACATGTAGGCTACGCCATCCAAAAAATTACACAACAGGAAGCTCAAACTGCTTGGGAATTGTACGACCAAATGCTTGCGTCAGATATTATTTAATATGCATGAACTCGCGATCTGCCAATCACTCATTAGTCAGGTTGAAAGCATCGCGCTTGAGCATCATGCTAAAAGCATCAGCTTAATTGTCATTGGCATCGGCCCACTGTCTGGTGTTGAAGCTCAATTATTAAAAAATGCCTACCCCATTGCCAGTGCGGGTAGCGTTGCAGAAAATACAGAACTTGTTATTGAATACCTGCCTATTAAAGTTAAATGTAATAAATGTGGCTGTGAATCTGATGCCCTACCTAATAAGCTTATTTGCAAACAATGTGGTGACTGGCAAACCAGCCTGGTAAGTGGTGATGAATTATTATTAATGAGTGTAGAACTTGAAAAAGACGATATTCATAAAGACTCATCCACTGAAACCAGCATTCACTGATAAAATTTATTTATAGTTCTCTATTTTTAAGTGTTTTAATAAATGAATTAAAAGTTTAACGGGAGACCCATCATGTGCGATACCTGCGGCTGCAACATAACCCATGGCAATGAAAACTTCATTAAGCCCGGTGGTAAATTGCATAAAACAGAAAGTGGCAAAGAAGCCATTACGGTTTTACACAGTCTGCTAAGCGAAAATGATCATACCGCAAAACACAATCGCGACCACTTTGATCAACATCAGGTCTTATCAATTAATTTAATGTCATCTCCCGGTGCAGGTAAAACGGCTTTACTTGAAGCAACGATTCAGCAGCTGGATAAGGATATAAAGATCGCCGTTATCGAAGGTGATCTTGAAACTGAAAATGATGCCGAAAGAATTCGCCAGCATGGCGTCGAAGCCATTCAAATTTCCACTGGTAGTGCCTGTCACCTTGATGCACACATGATTCATCAGGCACTACACAGTCTTGATTTATCAAAATTTGATATTATTTTCATTGAGAACGTAGGCAACCTTGTTTGCCCTGCAAGCTTTGATCTGGGCCAGCACCTGAATGTCACGCTGTTATCTGTACCTGAAGGCGATGATAAACCGGCCAAGTATCCCGTCATGTTTCGCAAATCTGACCTTGTCGTCATAAGTAAAAGCGACTTACTGCCCATACTGGATGACTTTAAGCCAGAGCGTGCCACACGTTATCTTCATGATATTGCCAGCACAGCCCCAATACTTCAGTTGTCTTCCAAAAATAAGCAGGGGATGCCCGAGTGGTTAGACT
>Ga0316205_10004610_pt1 | contig 11933 bp, 16 predicted proteins | sample 3monthpyrite_MG_FD_204941 | JGI IMG/M metagenome (GOLD analysis project Ga0316205, IMG submission 204941) | Microbial mat bacterial communities from mineral coupon in-situ incubated in ocean water Damariscotta River, Maine, United States -... | ecosystem: Environmental > Aquatic > Marine >... | reverse complement strand
CATATTTTCGGCCCGCAATCCGCTGGTTACGGAACGGGACGGTTTGCGAACAATGGCGCTGTTGAATTCAAAGACTTTGGGACTGGCAGTCATCGCTGGTTAAGGCTCCGGTGCTGTGATCAGGGTCACGTTCGCCTCCCTGTATATCAGGTATCATTGCGATATGTATTCGGAGACCGACACATGATTAATCGATTATGGCACGGTGAAATTGACTTGTGGAAATCCTTCTGGCTCTTCGGCGTTGGCGGCGGGGCATTTCTCGGGTTGCCGATCTTCAGTGCCATGCTCGCCCTGACTGATGTTCCAGATGAAACCACAGCGTTGATCTTTGTTTCCGCACTTGGGGTTCTGTTTCTCTACCTGACCTGGGTTTTTGTCGGTATCTGGAGATCCGCCAAATCCTATACAGGTGATCCGGTTTGGGCCGTGCTGGCAAAATTTGCCGTTGGGGCAGAAACGTTCAAAATTCTGATGCTGGTGACGGCCGTATTATTTGCGGATGTTTAGTGCTATTTGGTAGTGTTATAGTGGGTTTAGGGGGTGAACTGTTGATGTCACAGATATTCTTTCCGAAAGACGATAATCTCCGTCTGGTCTTCTCAAAAGATCATCAGGAATGGCTGGATCGTCAAATCCGGGAAACCCGCCATATGATTCTGGGGTCTGTTATTCTGATGTTCGTGCTGAGCGCCGGATTGATCGGGGCTTTGCAGTATTCAGGATATTTCGAGCAAGCCGAATCCTGCGTTGTCGTTCGCGAAGGACAGACCTTGCAGGGATTGCAAGATGATGGCCTTATCCCCCAGGCGGCGACGGAATGCCAACCCAACGCTCTGCGCCCCGTTCCCTTTGGCGAGCCCAAAGGATGGCTGCCGGATGAAATAGGCATCGCCGGATTGCTCGGGCTGCTCTTCGTCCTGATCATGATCCCCGCATCCATTGTCGACATCATTCGCAACAGCTTGAAACTGCGGGAATTCAAAAAATTCGCAGAAGACCATGAGGCGTTTTTGCGGAAGTATAATCGGTTGTAGGGGCATAATGAGCACGCAAAAGAAAAATGCCGCTGACAACAAAAAGCAACCGGATGATTCCGAAGTGGAACATCAGATAAGAATGGCGAAAAAAATCATGAACAAGCGCCACAAGGTTTTGCGGGAGCTGGCGAAGTAACACGATTTATTGGCCACCCATTGGATGGGTTTCATAGGTGGTTAAAAGAAAACAACAACCGTAGCCCGTTATATAAAGATGGTGAAATCTGAATTTAGTACTTCCTCCCCCTTGAGGGGGGGTGAAAGTTGGCAATTGGGCGTGACGATATGTTTCTCGTTGTGCTGGCACCCCCCCCCTCCCAACCTCAGGTGGGGAGGGGATTCTAATGAGGACGTTTGATCAGCCGATCAAATACCGCAAAACCACCACACTCCCCACCCCGCCAATCACCGCGACCAGCATCGGGAATCGCCATGCCAGCCCGACCGTGACAGCGCCCGCGATCGCCTCCGCTGGCCCCGCCGAAAACGCGGCCGGGGCGACGATGGCGATGAGAATGGAGCCGGGCACGGCGTTGAGCGCGCCTTTCAGGCGACCCTTTACGCTGAGGTAGCCGACGGCCCAGTAGCCAAAGATGCGGGTGAAGGCGGTGACGGCGGTCATGCCTAAAATAGTGAGCGCGGTTGTGGGGTCGATCATTTAGCTGTCTCCCCCGGTTTAAACGGTTTTTCTTTATATATCAGCGCACCGGTGATGACCCCTGCGACACCCCCTAAGAAGATGTACCAGTAGCCGGGCAGGAATTGGTGGGCGATGAGTGCGGTCAGGGTGCTGACGATCAACGGAGGGACGTCGGTTCTTGTTTTGGTGAACCCCATGACCAGTGAGATGAAGATGGCGGTGAAGACAAAATCGAAGCCGTAGGTTTTCGGGTCTTCAACCAGATGGCCGAAGGTCAGGCCGAGGATGCTGAAAAACTGCCAGACCAGATAGAAAGGCACGACAACGCCTGCCACATAAGGTGCCGTGAGCGGACGTTTGGCTGAACGGCGCAGCGCCATGGCCCAGGTTTCGTCCGAGAAAATATAAACGAACGGCCAGCGACACCAGGTGGGCAGATGGCGGATATGTGGAGCCAGCGCCGCCCCCATCAGGATATGGCGGAGGTTAACCAATAGCGTGACGCCGATGATGCTGAGCACCGGCAGCGGTTCGGTCCACATGCCAAGCGCCGTGAACTGTGACGCACCGGCATAGACAAGCCCGCTCATCATCAGCAGTTCCAGATGGTTGAGCCCGGCTCCTGCCGCCAGGGCACCGACCATCAGGCCGAAAGGGGCAGCGCCGATGCTCATGGGCAGCATGTCGAGGAAACCTTGCCAGAAAGAATCCTCTGCCGGGCGGGTGGTGTCTGGTGATGTCAAAGTGTGCTGATCTCGCCATTATGAAGTTTGAAAAACTGATCCTGTGGCAGGGGCAGAGCGCGGATGGCCGGGATATCAAGGCCAGTATACAGCCCGCGCACGACACTGCCCGTTCCACCGTGGGAAACAACGATCCAGGACACATCGCTTTCCCACCCGGTCTGTGTCGAGGTGATCCAGTCGCCAACACGGGCCATCAGAACATTATAGCTTTCACCGCCACCGGGGATGTCATAAGTGGCGATATTGTCCATGCGTTTGCCCCATTCGCCGGGGTATTTGTGCTCGATCTCCTCAGCGGTCATGCCCTGCCAAACGCCGTAATGCATTTCCATCAACTGCGCATCGGTTTCGATTTTGGCGGGGTCAATGCCCATCGCCTTGCAGATATATGCTGCTGTATCCATGGTGCGCCCGAGCGGGCTGGCGATAATGCGCAGGCTGGATTTATCAAGATGCAAATCAGCCAGAACCTGGCCGTTCCGGCGCGCCTGTGAAATACCGTTCGCGGTCAGGGGCGAATCGTTCTGGCCCTGATAGCGTTTGGCAACATTAAATTCGGTTTCGCCGTGACGGATGAGATAGAGCGGCATGAAATTTCCTTTGTTTTTCAGGCGGCAAAGTTGAGGGTTTGGCGGGTGAAGGTCAAGGGTGTGGGTGTTTCGTTGAATGGCAGTAGACTCGGGGTCTTTCCAGCTCTATATGTTCCAGACGCGTATCGGCGCAAGGGGTGCCGGCCATAAGCGGATTGCCTTAAATGAGCTCCATTCTTTTCCTCGGATTGTTGATCGGTATGCAGCATGCGCTGGAGGCTGATCATATCGCTGCGGTATCTTCAATTGCAACGCGCGAAACCACTGTCCGGGGTATTGTTGCCCATGGTGCGGTCTGGGGACTTGGTCATACGATTGCCCTGATGCTTTGCGCTGGTGTTGTTCTGGTATTGGGCGTTGAATTCAGCGCCCGGCTTTCCGTCTGGCTGGAATTTGCTGTGGGTGGCATGCTGGTTCTTCTTGGGGGCAATGTATTATACCGCCTGCACCGTGACCGGGTGCATTTTCACATCCATCATCATGACAATATGCGCCATTTTCACGCCCACTCCCATGCCGGCGAAGTGGCCGATCACAAACGCTCGTCCCATGATCACAAGCATCCTCAGAAACTTCCGCTGCGCAGTCTATATATCGGTATAATGCATGGCATGGCTGGCTCGGCTGCGTTGCTGGTGTTGACGGCAACGACCATACCGTCAATGGGAAACGGGTTGTTATTTGTTGCTATTTTCGGGCTTGGCTCAATCCTTGGGATGGCGGGTCTTTCCGTGTTGATTGCCTTGCCGCTCACGTATTCCGGCAAGTATTTGAGCTGGGCCAACAACAGCCTGAAACTGGCCGTTGGTGGCGGCACTTTTATTCTTGGCGGTTACATCATGTATGACCAGATGAACGGCGGGATTCTTTAAAGAATTCTCTCAGAACCTGCTTTATCCGGCAACCAGATTACCCAGAGAAGACAGCAGATCCCGGTCATTGATGTGAACCCGGCGCCCCCGGTTGCTGACCCCGTAGGATTTCAGTTCTTTCAGGGACCTCGACAGGCTTTCCGGTTTCATCCCGAGATAGGATGCGATCACTGATTTTTCACACGGCAGCATGACGTCTGTCGATTTCACGTTTTCGGGAGCGAGGCGCAACAGGAATTCAGCCAGTCTGGTGGTTGTTGGCTTGAGTTGAATCTGTTCCAGCTGGTCGGTTATTTCGCGTTTCGAACGTGACAGGTAGCGGGCAACAGAAATGGCCATTTCCGGCGTTTTCTGCAGCCAGTTCATGAAAATCTGAGACGGAATCGCCATGATCCGGCAATGGCGGACAACTTCAGCCGTATCTTTTTGAACTCCGTCATCAAGCACGGAACTGATACTGAATGCATCGCCTTTGCCAATAATCGTGACGACGGCGCGTCGACCATCTCCGGTATGGCGATAGATTTGCACGCAACCATCAAGAACGACATAGACATCTGTGGCAGGGTCACCCGGTTGATAAATACGTTGGTGGTTGGTGAACGTGAGAATGTTTGAGTCCGCCATCAGGGGCTTGAGGTCCGTGTTCAGGTCAATTGCCATGAAACCGGCCCCCGGACTCATATGATCAGCGGCACAAAAATCCGCATTGGTGAGCATGCATGCCATCCCTTTGTTAATGCGTAACGCGTTCCCCGATGTTTTCTTTTGTACACAGGGTTTGTTTCGGTTCCTTGATCTTGATCAAGTCCGATTAATTGACTTTCTGCGAATGTATGGGCGAGACAGACCAGTGCAGTTGAAAAGATTGGAGAAAAGACGTGGAAATTGTTGCCTTCACTTTGACGGCGGGCGTGCTTTATCTGGTTTCCGACCGGATACTTGATGTCATAGAAGTTCGTCGTGGTGCCAGACTGAAGCATCGCAGCATCGTCTTTTTTTTCATCCTTGTAACTCTCGCGTTGATTTCTTTCACCATTCTCGAACGTGTTCTGGGAGGGGGCTGACATATCTGCCTGAATTCATCGGCTTTGGCGAACTTAACCTAGATCAATGCCAGAGCCGCCCGGGGATGCTTAATTCCCCATCTTAGTTAATCGAGGAGGAGTGCCATTCCATGGCTGAAAATCAAACAGATACACCGCCACCCAGTGGCGATTCGGAGGACGAGAGAGTCCCCGCGATGCAAAGCTTGTTGGACAATCCGTTTCTGTTGTTGTTTGCGGGCGTAGCGATCCCATCGTTGTTTTACACAATTTGGGGCGTGATCGAAGTCGCCCAAATTCCAATTGGACAATAGAAAACGGAGGTTGAAATGGCATTAACACCACCAGAGAATAGACTATGGTGGAATGAGCCCCTGCACCGCATGGAAATCGTATGGATTACCATTGCGTTTTTGTGGGGCCTTTTCATGTTTGGTGTGATGATTTACTGGCACATCAACGGCGAACAAAACCTGTCGAACGAAGCTTACAAGGTTAATCCTGAAGCTTACGGCGAAAAAGTCGAGGCAGAAGCAGCCAAGTATACTGTACGTGAAGAAGGGGATACAGGTATCCCGGTCGTCCGCCCGCCAGCGGGCAGTGACGTTTATATGCTGGGCCGGTTATGGGAATGGTGGCCTGTTCTCGAGTTGGAGAAGGGCCAGACTTATCGCCTTCATCTTTCATCGATGGACTGGCAACACGGGTTCTCGCTCCAGCCAACGAACATCAATATTCAGGTTCATCCGAACTATGAAATGGTCGTTACGTTGAAGCCTACGGAAACTGGCGAATTCGGAGTCGTCTGCAATGAATATTGCGGAGTCGGCCATCATACGATGCTCGGCAAGATCTACGTTGTAGACAAGAAGTAGGGGATAACTGATGGCTTCTAACGAAACATATCGGATCTGTCCGGAAACCGGACTAAAGGTCTTTAAGACGACCGAGAACCTGATCAAGATTAACGCCGTTGTTGCGGTTGTTTTTCTCGCGATCGGTGGACTATTCGGTCTATTGGTGGCGCTGACGCGCTGGCCGGCTTTGCATATTCTGCCGCCGGACCTGTTCTATCTTGCGCTTACCGCTCACGGTGCAGACGTCCTGGTTTTCTGGATTATATTCTTTGAAATCGCGATCCTGTACTTCGCATCTTCCGTATTGCTTCAGTGTCGTCTGGCGGCACCCAAGTTTGCCTGGGGTGCGTTTGCCCTGATGCTTCTTGGTGCACTGATGGCTAACGTTGCTGTTCTGCAGGGTGAATCGAGTGTGATGTTTACATCATACGTGCCCATGAAGGCGGCCCCACACTTTTATCTGGGGCTGATACTCTTCGCGGTCGGGGCGTTGATTGCAGTGTTCGTGTTCTTCGGAACGCTGGTCGTCGCGAAACAGGAAAAAACCTATGAGGGGTCTGTTCCTCTTGTCACTTTCGGTGCGGTAACAGCAGCTATTATTGCTGTCTATACCATCGCATCGGGTGCGGTTATTCTGGTCCCGACGTTCCTGTGGTCACTGGACCTGATCCCCGAGATTGACTCTGTCATGTACAAGGTCATCTGGTGGGGCTTTGGGCATTCATCGCAGCAGATCAACGTTTCTGCACATGTTGCAGTATGGTACACCATCGCGGCACTCACTATCGGCGCCAAGCCGTTGAGTGAGAAAGTCAGCCGTGGTGCGTTCCTGCTCTACATTCTGTTCCTGCAACTGGCATCGGCTCACCACCTTCTGGTGGAACCGGGCATCAGTTCTGAATGGAAAGTGTTCAACACGTCTTATGCTCTGTATCTGGCCGTTCTCGGTTCCATGATCCATGGCATGAGTGTGCCGGGCGCAATTGAAGCAGCGCAACGGCGTCGCGGGTTCACTCAGGGTGTCTTTGGGTGGCTCAGGAAAGCGCCATGGGGTAATCCGGCCTTTTCCGGCATGGCATTATCTGTTGTTATGTTCGGGTTTATCGGTGGTATTTCCGGGGTTGTTCTCGGTACCGAGCAGATCAACCTGATCATGCATAACACTCTCTATGTTCCTGGGCACTTCCACGCAACTGTGGTGACCGGTACGACGCTGGCCTTCATGGCAGTGAGTTATCTGGTCGTGCCACTGATCTTCCAGAAGGAAATCATGTTCCCGAAAATGGCCCAATGGCAGCCGTACCTGTTCGGTATCGGGGCTCTGGGTATTTCCTTCTTCATGATGGGCGCTGGAACGCTTGGTGTATCACGTCGTCACTGGGACATGACCTTTGGTGATGCAACGTTCAGTTTCGATTACCCGCCAGCAGCCTTCCTGATGATGGGTCTGAACGGTATTTCTGCAATCGTGGCGTCTGTTGGTGGCATCATGTTCATCATCGTTATCGTCGGATCAGTATTCTTCGGTAAACACCGTGATGAAGCAGCGTGCAAAGCCAATCCTGTGGTTTTCAACGGTGGCGGCGAAGCTGTTGCGAATTATGGCTCAGAAGGCACGTTGAAGCTTCCAGGCACAGTTGCCCTGGTCAGCGTATTCTTCCTGTCTTTCGTTCTGTACTACTTCGTTAACTGGAAGTATCTCGCAGAAGTCTGGCCATTAAGCTAAGGCTGTTATGTGAGGGTGGGTATTGACCCCGGTCGATACCCACCCTCATAATTTTTTTAATTCCCAGTTTTTAATTTTAATACTTTTGAGGAGTTCGGGATTTGTGGTCGATCAGGATATTATATATATCGGCTTTCAAACTGACGACTTTCTCCATCGTCGTTCTCAGTGCAGCAATTTTTATGGCTTTCGCTTTTCAAAGCCCTGCCTTCGCAAGTGGCGAGAAAAAATATACAAAACCAAAATTTGAGGAAGAGGCGGCGATACGCGCCAGCCGCAATGCGATCGGCACTAAAATCGGCTCCTATACCCTCAGAAACCGGGCCGGGAAAAGCATGTCGCTCGACAAATACCGTGGCAAGCCGCTGATTGTCAGCTTCGTCTATACAAGTTGTACGGATTTCTGCCCGATGATTTCCCAAGCCCTTATGCGGGCGGCTGAAATCGCCCAGGAAACATTTGGCGAAAACGCATTTCAGATTGCCAGCATCGGCATTGACACCCGGGTGGATTCACCGGAAATGATGCGGCTGTTTGCAAAAACACAAGGGCTTGATCTTCCGAGCTGGTCATTTCTGAGCGCCAGCGCGGATACGGTCAAACGCCTCACGTCTGACCTCGGGTTTACTTATGCACGCTCACCAAACGGTTTTGATCATCTGGGGCAAACAACAATCATTGATGCTGAAGGCAAGGTCTATCATCAGGTTTACGGGTCCGATTTCGAAACCCCGTTTCTGGTCGAGCCTTTGAAGGATTTGATCTATGGTCGTAAGTCGGAACTGACGAGCCTGGATGGTTTGGTCAATCGTGTGCGTCTGTTCTGCACTGTCTATGATCCGAATACGGGCCGGTATGGGTTTGACTACTCCCTGTTCATCGTTCTGATCATCGGGGGCTTGTGCCTGACCTTGATCGGAACATTTGTCGTTCGGTCATGGTTACGGATATGGCGCGAAGACCGGGCGGCTAAATCGGTTTGATAATTTGCAACTGACGTATTTGGTAAAGGTTTTCGAGTGTCTTTCATAAAAAGTATTCTTCGTTTCGCCTTCATGAAGATTGAGGGTGTGTTTGACCGAATATTCACGACCGCGTGGAATCCGTTCTATTACCTCGGCGCACTCGGGTATTTCTATTTCTGGGTCGTCGCAGTTACCGGTATTTACCTGTTTATCTTTTTTGATACCGGCCTGACGGAAGCCTATGATTCTGTTGAATATATCACCAATGAACAATGGTATCTGGCTGGCGTCATGCGGAGCCTGCATCGCTATGCCTCCGACGCCATGGTCGTGATGGTCATGATGCATCTTGCCCGTGAATTTGCCTTCGACCGATATCGCGGCGGGCGGTGGTTCTCCTGGGTGACCGGGGTGCCGATGATCTGGTTGGTGTTCGCTTCCGGGGTTACAGGGTACTGGCTGGTCTGGGATCAACTGGCTCAATATGTTGCCATTGCAACGACAGAATGGCTCGACTGGTTGCCGATTTTTGGGGAGCCTGTGGCACGTAACTTTATATCCGCAAGCCATCTTGATGATCGTTTCTTTACCTTGATGATTTTCATCCATATCGCTTTGCCGCTGATATTGCTGTTCATCATGTGGTTCCATCTGCAACGCATCAACTATTCCAAAGTGAACCCGGTGCGCGGGTTGGCGATTGGAACCATGCTGATGCTGCTGGTATTGTCTTTTGTGGAACCAGCTGTCAGTCACGGCCCGGCAGACCTTTCGACTGTGCCGACCACCCTGAATCTGGACTGGTTCTATCTCTGGACTTTCCCTTTGATAGAATGGACGTCGCCTCAAGCGATTTGGGGATTTGCGTTTTTTGGAACGGTCTTCCTGATCATCATACCCTGGCTACCGCCACGCCGCAAAAAAGCTGTAGCTGTGGTCAATCTGGAAAATTGTAATGGCTGTACACGTTGTGCTGTGGATTGCCCCTTCAGTGCAATCTCAATGGTACGGAGAAGCGATGATGCGCCGTTTGCACAAGAAGCTTTTGTCGACCCTGACATGTGCGTGAGCTGTGGCATTTGCGTCGGTTCCTGCCCCACGGCAACACCGTTCCGCCGTCGTGGGGAGTTGATACCGGGCATTGAATTGCCCGAACTGACAGTCGTGCAGTTACGCGAATTGACCGAAAAGACTTCGGCCAGGCTTGAGGGAAATTCCCGCATTCTCGCTTTTGGCTGCGATCATGCCATCAATCCGGAAAAACTGGGTCAGGACAACCTCGGCTCGGTAATGATGCCCTGTGTTGCGATGCTTCCGCCATCGTTCATTGATTTTGTCTTGAGCCGTGATCTGGCTGATGGCGTTGTTCTCACGGGTTGCCGTGATGGAGAATGTCACTATCGACTGGGCGCGCAATGGATGGATGAAAGAGTTGCGGGTGACAGAGACCCGCGGTTACGTAAACGCGTGCCCCGGGACCGTTTGCTCAAGATTTGGGCGGCACCAACGGATCATGGAATGCTGAACAGTGAGATCGCCTCCTTTGCGGATCAGCTGAAGACACTGGAGAAGGAAGTTCAAACCCCAGCCGCGTCAGAAAATGCAGAGGAGACAGTCTGATGGGTACGGGAATGCGATATTTGGGACAGAGTGCTGTCTATGCCGTGTTTGCGGTCATGATCGGATATTTTGCCACCGCCCCGGTCTACACGCATCTGGAGCCGGGCAAGGCAATGATCAAGTTCAGCTTCGCCCATGCCGCGAAGCCAAAAGGCGAGTGTCGCAGGTTGACACGCGAGGAATTGAACAAACTGGCGCCAAACATGCGGAACCCGGTAAGCTGCCCGCGTCAACGGGTCGATATCTATGTGGAACTTGAGCTTAATGGTGACCCGGTCTACCAGGCGACATTATCACCAACCGGACTTGCCGGAGATGGGTCAGCACGTATGTATGAACGCATTCCAGTCCCTGTGGGCACCCATAAAATCAAAGTGCGTTTGCGTGATTCCAGACGGGAAAGCGGGTTCGATTACGAAGCCGTTCGCGAAGTCGCCCTTGTCGAAGGACAGAATTTTACCATTGATTTTAAAGCCCCAAAAGGCGGGTTTATTTTTGAATAAACCAACGATCAAGAATTAGGAAGAAGACGATGACTGTTGTCGAATGGCGTCAAGAATTTGAAACGGGAAACCCTGCGGTCGATTACGAGCACCGCGAAATGGTGGACCTGCTTAACGAATTGCTGGAAACCATAAAGGATGGGAAGCCAAGTGATGAAACACTGGATTTCCTTGGTGAGGTTAATGCACGGATCAGCAGCCATTTCGCACTTGAAGAAGCCGAAATGCAGCGTAGTGGATATGACGAATATACAGATCATAAAGAAGATCACGAACGCCTGCTGGATGACATCCATGACATTATGGATGCCTATGAAGATGGTGTTTATACCGATCAGATCGAAGCTTTTTCAGAGCGCCTGCAAGCCTGGTTTGTCGATCATTTCAAAACCAAGGACGCGCGTCTGCATAAGGTTATTTCAAGCCGTTAGGTATTAGCCGCACCCAGTCCGCCACCTCCCGGAAGTTCCATGACAAGTGTATCGCCAGCGGGGACGATTTGTTTGCCTTTGCCTTTTAGCAGAGTGCCGCTTCCGAGGCTGACTTTACCGGGTGCCCCCTGATCACCGCCATCGCGGCCGCGGGCCGGGTTGTCGATGCGATCAAAAATTGTGAATACAGCGAAGGGCGCATCCTGGCTGTGTTTTATCTCGATAATCTGCCCGTCCCCGCCCTTGAACAGCCCTGCGCCTCCGGATCCAATTCTCAGCTCTTTACGCTGGAAAATCACGGGCGCGATGGATTCTGTTATTTCGACCGGCGTGTTGCGCACGCCGGAAGGGAAGGCGGTGGCAGAAAGGCCATTTTTGCCGGGGCGTGCACCCGTGCCGCCGGAATGGAAAATTGTCACTGAAAACGGTGTCGCGCTTTCATATGAGTAATCACCGACCAGGCCATGACCACCTGATAACATAGGGTTCCATAGACTTGAGCTTCCTTCGGCGGGGACGCGGCCCGGCACCGCCTGATCCAGACACCCCAGTACCACATCTGGCAACATCTGGCCGATAACATGACGTACATTTACGGCGCAGGGTCTGGGCGCATTTAAAATGCACCCTTGCGGTGCCGTTACTACGATGGGGTCCAGTGACCCGCTGTTGTTGGGGATCGTGCTGCCGACAATGCAGCGGATGCCAAATGATGTGTAGGCCTGGGCATAGGTCAGGGGGACGTTGATGCCGTAATTGGACATTGGTGATGTGCCCGCATAATCGACACGAATTTGCCCATCCCCGATGATCAAATCCGCTTTCAAGGTTACGGGCCGATCATAACCATCAACGGTCATGGCATTTGTATACTGGCCTTTTGGTAGGTCATTGATG
>Ga0316205_10004608_pt1 | contig 11938 bp, 9 predicted proteins | sample 3monthpyrite_MG_FD_204941 | JGI IMG/M metagenome (GOLD analysis project Ga0316205, IMG submission 204941) | Microbial mat bacterial communities from mineral coupon in-situ incubated in ocean water Damariscotta River, Maine, United States -... | ecosystem: Environmental > Aquatic > Marine >... | reverse complement strand
GGGATGATCGACTGGATCGGTGAGGATTTTGGCGGCGGCGACGTCTCGGTTAATCCCACGGCGATGACCGTCACGATTGATGGCGAAGAAACCAAGGTCGATGTCTGCAACGTGATCCCGGCGCAAAAGGCGGGCCGTATTGCCGAACTGGCCGGTGTGACCGACGGCAACTGGGCCCCGGTCAATGCCGCCGATATGTCCACCAAGGCCGATCCGGATGTCTATGTTCTGGGCGATGCCAGCCAACAGGGTGACATGCCGAAATCCGGCTTCTCGGCCAACTCACAGGCCAAGGTCTGTGCCAATGCCGTGCGTGGGGCGCTGACCGGGTCCAAAGTGTTCCCGGCCAAGTTCTCCAACACCTGCTGGTCGCTGATCGACACCGATAATGGGGTCAAGGTGGGCGCCACCTATGAACCGACCGAAGAGAAGATCGCCAAGGTCGATGGCTTCATCTCGGAAACCGGCGAGGATGCGGCCACCCGCAAGGCCACTTACGAGGAATCGCTGGGTTGGTATGCGGGTATCACATCGGACATGTTCGGCTAAAAAACAGCGTTGGCCTGACTTGAATCAAGGCCCGCGCATCACACCCTTGCTTTTCTCAGATCAGGAGGAATTAAACCAATGAAAAACCTATTTCTTACAGCCGCTTTTTGTGCATTTGCCGTGCCTGTCACGGCGGGGGATCATGCGGTCACCTACCCGTTTGAAGGCAGTTTTGAAGATGCCACTTTTGCGGTGGAAAGCGCGATTGTCGGCAAGGGGCTGGTGATTGATTTCGTCAGCCGTGCCGGCGAAATGTTGTCCCGGACGGCGGCCGATGTGGGCAGCGAGGTTGTGCTGTTTGACGGGGCGGACATATTCCTGTTCTGTTCGGCCAGCCTGTCGCGCAAGGTGATGGAGGCGGACATCATGAACATCGCCCATTGCCCCTATGGCATCTTTGTTGCCGACCAGGATGGCGCGGTGATGATCGGCTATCGCACCTACCCAGAAGGTCCCATGCAAGAGGTGCAGGCCATGCTGGATGAGATCGTGCAGGAGGCGCTGGAATAGCGCCTGCAGTCCGCGATCTTGACGCAAGTCAATGTGTACACGGGACGTGCGTGACAGACGTTTCGTGGCGTTGAAAGGCGGTCAAAGATGATCGAGACACTGATTGACACCTATGGCGACGGGGCTGTCCTGATGATGGCCGGGGTGCTGGTGGGTCTGATCTTTGGTGCTGCCGCACAACATTCCCGGTTCTGTCTGCGTGCTGCTACGGTCGAGGTGTCGCAACGCCAGTTTGGTCCGCGCCTGTCGATCTGGCTGATTGCCTTCTGTACCGGCGTGGCCGCCGTGCAGGCCGCGATTGCGTTTGAAGTTCTGGATGTCACGGAAAGCCGTCAGCTGGCTGCAATCGGCAGCTTGTCGGGCGCGATCATCGGCGGGCTGATGTTTGGCTGCGGCATGATCCTTGCGCGGGGCTGTGCCAGCCGACTTTTGATCTTGTCGGCCACGGGCAATCTGCGTGCGGTTGTCAGCGGGCTGGTTCTGACCCTTGTGGCGCAATCGGCCTTGCGGGGCGTGTTATCCCCCGCACGCGAAGGGCTTGGCAACCTCTGGACCGTCACTGGCGGCGAGGCGCGCGATATCCTTGCGCTGATCAGTGTTGGGCACGGCACTGCGGCGATTGTTTTCGCTGTTGGAATAGGCCTCAGCCTGTGGCTTGCAATCTCGCGAAATGTTCCTGCCACCCAGATCATCGCAGGCGCATTTGTCGGGCTGGCTGTCGCCTTGGGCTGGATGTTGACCTACCAGATCGCCCAGACCTCGTTCGAGGTGATTGCAATTTCATCTGTCACCTTCACCGGGCCATCCGCCGACACGCTGATGGGCCTGGTCAACAGCCCCAGCCTGCCGCTTGGCTTCGGAGTGGGGCTGGTGCCCGGCGTGTTCGCCGGCGCGGCTGTGACCGCCTTGGTGATGCGCGAGTTTCAGATTCAACGCTTTGGCCCCGGCACCCCGATGGAGCGCTATCTGATCGGGGCCACCCTGATGGGGTTCGGGTCGATGTTGGCCGGGGGTTGTGCCGTTGGTGCGGGCATGTCAGGCGGCGCGGTGTTTTCGCTGACGGCCTGGGTGGCTGTGTTTTGCATGTGGGTGGGCGCGATCCTGACCCATGTTGTGCTCGGCCGGTTTGATGCCTCACATGGTCAGGCACTGGCCTAAAGCCTTATTCAAATTCCATCTGCTCATAAACGCGGCCTGCGTTCTTCGTGGCCAATTCCTCGAACGTGTCCAGATGAGCATAGGGGGATTGATCGACGTAATAGGCATCGGCCAGATCGCCGCCATTCTCCAGATGCTCACCCACCTTGCCACGCAGATAAACCAGATAGTCACGCGTATAGCGGCGCACCTGATCCATGTTGGTCGGGTGGCCGTGGCCGGGGATGACATAGGTGGCGTTCAGGGCTTCGAATTCGTTTTCCCACGTTTCGATCCACTCGGCGGTATAGGTGGTTTCGAAAATCGGCAACATGCGTTCGTGAAACGCCATGTCGCCCGAGATCACAAGGCTTTGCTCGGGCAGCCAGACGACAATGTCACCAGGGCTGTGCGCAGGGCCAAGATAGCGTGCCTCGATGCGGAAATCGCCCATCTCGATGATGTATTCGTCGCTGAACGTCTCGGTCGGTCCTTGCACAGTGGTGCCGTCGGCCTTGTCGCGGTTATAGCGTTCCATCCCTGACAGGATCGAACCGCCATATTCCTCGAACTCCGCCGCAGCCTCTTCGTGGGCAACGATGGGCACGCTCTGTTCGGCCCAATATGAATTGCCCAGCATGGCGTGGCCCTGACCGTTTTCGTTCAGGACCAGTTTGACCGGTTGATCGGTGATCAGCCTGATCTCATCATGCAACGCCTTGGCCAACCCATAGGCTGCGCCACCATTGATCACCACCACACCGTCACCGGTGACGATGAAGCTGAGATTGTTATTATGGCCCGAATTCTCGTAGGTCGGCGGTGCCGTCGCCCCGATGGCCGACCAGATATACGGAATCACCTCGACCGGTTTGTTGTAGAGCATCGAGCCGGGATATTTATCGGCGATACCCTCACTGGCCAATGCGGCCCCGGATGTGATCATCACTGCAATCAGACCACTTCGGATCATCTTATTCTCCTTCCACAAAACGATAGGCCCCATCGGCGCGGTCTACCCGGCCCAGTCCGCCGTTCGGCAAATGGAACCCGATGATCCGGGTCTGGTCGGTGGCCAGCATGTCCAATAGCCGCTGACGCGTGGCGATCCCGGTCTCGGCATCCTGATCCGACCCGCTGGGCCAGTCGGGGCGCACAAAGGCCACGTGGCCGTTGCCAATCGCATCGCCCACCACCAGCAGCGCGTCCGAACCCGAGCGGATTTCAAACGACATATGTCCGGGTGTGTGCCCAAAGCTGGCATGAGCCACGACTCCGGGCAGCACCTCCTGCCCATCTTTGATAAAGCTCGTCCGCTCGGCAATCGCCTCAAGTCGCCGCGCTGCACCGACAGCAAACGAGGCACGGTCGTTCCCGATGGTGTTCACGGTGTCGGGGTCTGTCCAATAGTCCCATTCGGTCTGTCCAATCATGTACTCGGCCTCGCTGAACAGTGGATCGTCGAAATCATCCAGAACGCCCCATAGATGATCGGGATGGCCGTGAGTCAGCACCACATGAGTGATGTCTTCGGGGGCCACGCCCATTTCGTCCAGCGTGTCGACCAGCTGTCCCGCGCTGTCCATGAACCCGGTGCCTGATCCTGCATCAAACAATACGGTGCGGGTGCCATCCTGCATCAGAGTGACGTTGCAGGGAGGTGTAATCTGATCGCGCAGGATGTTGTGGTTGTTGAGGATCGGAGCAAGCTCCTCTTGAGGCAGGCCGCCAAAGGCGAAATCTCCGGGCAGGATCAGATTACCGTCGCTGACTGAGGTTACGGTGATCTCGCCCAAGGTGACATTGGCAAAGACGGGGCCGCTGATCATTGGAGAAAGGGCACCGGCCCCCAGCCCCGCCAGAACATGACGTCTGTTCATCTGCATATATCCCCTCGATATTAAATTCGTATTATTGAATATGATGGCGGCTGTGGGCCGAAAGGGCAAGAGGTTTCGGGCCAGAGCCGTGCAATTGCCACCGTTTCCAAGGCAACGTAGTCTGGAACCAAGGGGAACACGAATGCACCGGGTCCAAGTCATTCTGGCCTTTCTGGCCGCTGTCGCGATTTTCACCGCCGGGGTCTGGTGGGTGGGATATCGCGCGGCCGTGGTGCAGGTGGCCGAACAGGGGAATGCAGTGCTCCGCTCCGCCTCGGACCGGTTGGAGGGACAGCTCAGCCGATATCGCTTGATGGCCGTCGTGTTGGGCGACCACCCCGATATTCGCGCGCTGGCCGGTGGGGCCGGATCGCCTGCCGATATCGAAGTGCTGCTGCGCGCCACGGCTGACCTGAGTGGCGCGCTTGAGATTGCCTTTGTGGCCCCCGATGGTACCCGCATTGCCAGTTCCGCCGGTGAGCAGGCGGCACGACGGGGCAGCGATGCACAGGCGCTGGCCCGGGCGATGACCGGCGCGTTGGGGGTCAGCAATGGCAAGGTGGCCGATCAGGCACTGCGCTATTTCACTTTCATGTCGCCGGTACAGGTGGGCAGCCGGGTGGCCGGTGCTTTGGCCGTGCGGGTTGATATGGAGGCGGTCGAGGAATCCGATTGGCGCAGTGTCCCGCAGGTGGTGTTGTTCACCGACGAGACAGGCACGATTTTTATCACCAATCGATCGGAACTGCTGTTTCGTGCCTTTGACCCCGAGGGGCAGGGTGATGGATTTGGCCCGGAACATCGCTGGATGCTACGGGACATTCCGTTGTGGTCGTTGGACGAAAGCCGATATTTTCCGCGTCGGGCGGTTTATAGTAACCTGCCTTTGCCCATCATCGGCATGACGGGTCATGCGCTGATCAGCACCGCGCCAGCCGAGCGGATCGCGGCGTTGCAGGCAGCGGTGACCGCGGCTCTGTGCCTGGCCTTTGGCGCGTTCCTGTTCCTGGCCACGGAACGGCGGCGCACGCTGGCGCTGGCCAATGCGCGGCTGGAAGTGCGGGTGTCAGAACGCACACAGGAACTGACCCGGGCCAACACGCATCTGCGGCAGGAAATTGGCGAGAGGGAAGAGGCCGAAGCCGCCCTGCGCCGCGCGCAATCTGATCTGGTGCAGGCGGGCAAACTGTCGGCCTTGGGGCAGATGTCGGCAGGGATCAGCCATGAATTGAACCAACCGCTGACCGCGATCCAGTCATTTTCGGAAAATGCCCAGTTGTTCCTGGATAAGGACAAGCCGGATCAGGTGCGCAGCAATCTGGGCCGCATTGCCGAGCTGTCCCGCCGCATGGGGCGGATCATCAAGAACCTGCGGGCCTTTGCCCGGCAGGAACATGAGCCGATGACGCGTGTGGATATCGTAGCGGTGATCGAGGCGGTTCTGGAGCTGACCGCGCCGCGTGTTCGCTCGGAATCGGTTGACCTGCAATACGAGGCGCCGACGACGCCGGTGTACGTGCAAGGGGGCGAGGTGCGCCTGCAACAGGTGATCATGAACCTTGTGACCAATGCGATTGATGCCATGGCAGGCCGTGCGGGCAAACAGGTGCAGATTGCCGTTACTCAAGACGGCGGCACCGTTTGTGTTTCTGTGCGCGATACCGGACCGGGGCTGGACGATCCGGACAAGATTTTTGATCCGTTCTACACCACCAAAGAGGTCGGGCAGTCCGAAGGCATGGGCCTTGGCCTGTCGATTTCCTACGGGCTGGTTCAAAGTTTTGGCGGCGCGATCAGCGGACGCAATCATCCCGAGGGCGGCGCGGTGTTTTACGTTGAACTGGCCGCCGCGCCGGAACAGGAGGTGGCGGCATGACCAATGGTGTGTTGTTGGTGGATGATGATCGGTCCGTGCGTGAAGCACTGGGCCAAACCCTTATGCTAGCTGATCACGAAGTCACCACTGCGGCCAGTTTCATCGAGGCCAAGGATCATATCAGCGCGCAGTTCGATGGAGTTGTGATTTCTGACATCCGGATGCCGGGCAAAGACGGGTTCGCCCTGCTGGCCCATGCGCACGATGTGGATCCTGACCTGCCGGTCATCCTGTTGACAGGTGAGGGGGATATTCCCATGGCTGTGCGGGGCATGTCGGAAGGGGCATATAGTTTCCTTGAAAAGCCGTGCCCGCCAAAGGATTTGCTGGGGATTGTGGCCAAGGCGCTCAAGACCCGCGCGCTGGTTCTGGAAAACCGGCGGCTGCGTCGGGAATTGAACAGTGGCGATGTGGCGGAACGGATGCTGTTTGGCACTTCGGCGCAGGCACAAGGCCTGCGGGATCGGGTCAGGGTGGCGGCGCGGGCCAATACCGAGGTATTGATCACTGGTGCGCCGGGCACGGGCATTTCCAAGGTGGCACATGTGATCCACCTGCTGTCGCGCCCGACGGAACCGTTTGAAAAACGCGCGGGCGTCTCGCTGACGCCTGCCTCACTGACCGAGGCCTTTGAGGCATCGCGCGACGGAACATTATTGGTCGACGAGGTGTCGGCAATGTCACCGGATGCACAGTTGGCTTTGATGGAACATTTAGAAGCTGGGCCAGCGGCCCGGGTGCTGTCGGGCAGTTTTCGCGCCATCGAGGACGAGGCGCGCGAGGGTCGCTTTAACCCTGATCTCTATTATCGCCTCAGCGTTATGGGGGTCTATATCCCCGCGCTCAAGGACCGGCCCGAGGATATTCCGGTGCTGTTTCGCCAATATGTGCAATCAGCCTGTGAGCAGGCGCAGATTGCCATGCCGGATATATCTCCCGACGTGATTTCCCACCTGATGGCGCGCGATTGGCCGGGCAATAGCCGTGATCTGATGAATGCGGCAACGCGCTTTGCATTGGGGCTGTCGGATGAGCCGGGGGATGAGGCTCCGGGGTTGAGCGAGCAGATGATGCAGATCGAGCGCGCGTTGCTGATCCAGGCGCTGCAACAACACAGCGGCAACGCAACCGTGGCGGCAGCGGCGCTGAAACTGCCGCGCAAAACCTTTTACGACAAACTGGGCAGGCACGCCATTCGCGCCGAGGTGTATCGTGACTGAATGGGCGGCCGGGCGGGTCGACAGGAAGACAATGGCAGTGCTAGGCTGATCGGCAAAGCAGAAATGACCACCTCAAGGTGGCGATGAGGAGCAGTGAACATGGCGTCGCAATCCGACATGCCCAAAAGTATGATGGCACGCGCCCTCTGGGCCGCGGAAAACACGCCGGCCAAGCGCAACCGCGCGGTTGATTTCTATCGCGCACTGGCGATTTCCTTTGTCATTCTTGGACACTGGTTTCTGGTGGCCCCGGTTCTACGCAATGGCGAGATGGAACTGACGATCATTCTGGCCGAACAACCCTGGACGCAATACCTGACCTGGCTGTTCCAGGTCATGCCGGTGTTTTTCTTTGTCGGGGGATTCGCCAATGCCCTGTCGTGGAATTCGGCCCGAAAGGATGCCGGGAAACGGCGGGGCTGGGCTTCGGGGCGGCTGTCGCGGTTGTTAAAACCCACGGTGCCCTTGGTTCTGTTATGGGCGCTGGCGGCTTTCATCGCGGCGCGTCTGGGTGTGGATTCGGATCAGATTGTGGTGATTTCGCAGGCGGCCCTTGTGCCGATCTGGTTTCTGGCGGTGTACATCGTGATCACGATGGTGGTGCCGGTCACCTATTGGATGTGGGACCGGATCGGGATCTGGTCAGTTGTTGCTCTGGCCCTGGGTGCGATCGCGGTCGACATGATTGCGTTCGGTTTTGATCAGGGCTGGCTGCGCTGGATCAATTACGGCTTCGTCTGGCTGGCGGTGCATCAGCTGGGCTATTGGTGGCAAGGCGCGGTGCGGTCGGGGGCGACGGCGCTGGGTCTGATCGGGCTGGGCGTGGTTTGGCTCTATGTGCTGATCCAGCATTTCGGATTTCCTGTGGCGATGGTCAGCGTCCCGGGGGCCGAGATGTCCAATACCCGCCCGCCCACCACCGCGATGCTGGCGGTTGGATCGGTCCAGATCGGGGTGATCCTGTTGCTGACGGCACCGATTTCGGCGTGGTTACAGCGGGCCCGCCCCTGGGCCTGGGTGATCCTGCTGAACCAGATGATCATGACGATCTACCTATGGCATATGACGGCGATGATCCTTGTTGTCGGGCTGGCCATGCTGGTGGGTGGCGTCGGCCTTTCTGTTGAACCGGGAACCGGGCCATGGTGGTCGATGCGCCCGGTCTGGCTGGCGCTGTTCTTGGCGGTGCTGGTGCCCTTGGTGCTGATCTTTGTCCGCTTTGAATCCGGCAGTGGCGGCGGCAGCGACGCGGTGCCGGGACCATGGCTGGCCATTCCCGGCGCAATACTCACCTGCGGAGGCCTGATCATGATGGCATTGAGCGGGGTGGGTGCGAATACGGCCCTGGGCGTGAACTGGATTGCCTTGGGCCTGGTTCTGGCCGGCGTATTTTTGGCGACAAGGCGGGTCTTTTGAGTTGCAGATAAGTGTGCGGATTTCCGCACAAGCGGTTCTATAACTTGTGCGAGAATCCACTCACATTCCTGTTACCGGGCAAATCTGAGTCCGGTAATCATATTATAACTTACTGATAACAAGTTATTTTGGAAAAACACGGCGCGCGTCCGGCCTTCCCCTTGTTGATCCACGCAATGCGCGCTTTTCTGTAGAAGCCGCGCCCTATGGGTGCGCTTGGATACTCAAAACGATCAATTCGGGAGGATGATCATGAAGTTTTTCACCGCTGTTGCTGCCGCTGCGCTTGCTGTTGGCATGACCACAACCACCGCCATGGCTGCCTGTGAAGAGGGCGAGGTAGTCATCAAGTTCAGCCACGTCACCAACACCGACAAACACCCCAAAGGCATCGCCGCCTCGCTGCTGGAACAGCGCGTCAACGACGAGATGGACGGCAAGGCCTGCATGGAAGTGTTCCCCAACTCGACGCTTTATGACGACAACAAGGTGCTTGAGGCGCTGCTGCAGGGTGATGTGCAGCTGGCCGCCCCCTCGCTGTCCAAATTCGAGGCGTTTACCAAGAAATACCGCCTGTTCGATCTGCCCTTCATGTTCAAGAACATCGAAGCCGTGGACGCATTCCAGGCCTCTGACGCAGGTCAGGCGATGAAAGACGCGATGCAACGCCGTGGTCTCCAAGGGCTGGCCTTCTGGCACAATGGCATGAAGCAGATGTCGGCCAACGTGCCGCTGATCGAACCGTCGGATGCCAATGGTCTGCGCTTCCGGGTGCAAAGCTCGGACGTGCTGGTCGCGCAGATGGAAGCCATCGGTGGCAGCCCCCAGAAAATGGCCTTCTCCGAGGTTTATGGCGCCCTGCAACAGAAGGTTGTGGATGGTCAGGAAAACACCTGGTCGAATATCTACGGCAAGAAGTTCTTCGAGGTGCAGGACGGCATCACCGAGACCAATCACGGTATCATCGACTACATGGTCGTGACCTCCGTGGAATGGCTGGACAGCCTTGAGCCGGATGTGCGCGATCAGTTTCTGACGATCCTGGCCGAGGTGACCGAAATGCGGAATGGCGAATCCTTCAAGGTGAACCAGGAAGCCCGTCAGGCAGTGATCGACTCGGGCGGTGTTGTCCGTGAGTTGACGCCCGAACAACGTCAGGCCTGGGTCGATGTGATGAGCCCTGTTTGGGAACAGTTCGCCGACGATGTTGGCCAGGAAAACATCGACGCTGCACAAGAGATCAACGCAGGCAGCTAAATCACCATATCAGGGCCCGGACCAACAGACCGGGCCCTCATTTTCCATCCGTAACCGGCCGTTCTGGTCAGGGGGGCATCCATGCATCCGAAACCCGGTGAAACCTTTGTCGACAGGCTGGAAGAGAACCTGATCGCGATCCTGCTAGGGGCGATGACGCTGATCACCTTTGCCAACGTGGTTGCGCGCAAGGTGTTCAACTCAAACATCCTTTGGGGTCTCGAGCTGACCGTGTTCCTGTTTGGCTGGCTGGTCCTTCTGGGCGCGGCCTATGCCATCAAGAAGGGCGCGCATCTGGGGGTGGATGCGATCCTCAACATTGTCTCGGTTCCTACCCGACGCATTTTGGCGCTGATCTCGGTCGGGGTGTGTATCGCGTTTTCGTTTCTGCTGCTGAAAGGGTCGTGGGATTACTGGGCCAATTTCGCCAACCTGCCCGCAACCGAGGGGCGCTGGTTTCCTCTTGGGTTCGAGGACAAGTTTCTCGCCAAGGGCTGGTACGAGGTGGATGACATCCCGCATCCAGCCTTCCTGAAATGGATGGAGGATGTGTTCAACGAGGGCGAAAGCTATTCCAAGCTGCCCCGCGTGATCCCCTATCTGGTGCTGCCGCTGTCCACTGCTCTGATGCTTTATCGCTTCATTCAGGTGGGCGTGGCCGTTTGGGTCGGCAAGGTCGACCGGATCGTCGCCAGCCATGAGGTTGAGGACGAAATCGAAGAAGTGCGCGAACAGCGCGGGGAGAAGTCCTGATGTCAGTTGTCCTTCTCTTTGTGATGGTGATCGGTTTCCTGCTGATCGGTGTGCCAATCGCGGTGTCGTTGGGCATGTCCTCGGTTCTGTTCCTATTGTGGTATTCAGACACCTCTCTGGCGTCGATTGCCCAGACCTTGTTCGAGGCATTTGAGGGTCACTACACCCTGCTGGCCATCCCATTCTTCATTCTGGCCTCCACCTTTATGTCCACCGGCGGTGTGGCGCAGCGGATCATCCGTTTCTCCATCGCCTGCGTGGGGCATTTGCGCGGTGGTTTGGCTATCGCGGGCGTTTTCGCCTGTATGATGTTTGCCGCTCTTTCGGGGTCGTCGCCTGCCACTGTTGTCGCGATCGGCTCGATCGTGATCGCGGCGATGAAACAGGCTGGGTATTCCAAGGAATTCGCGGCTGGGGTGATCTGTAACGCCGGTACGCTGGGCATTCTGATCCCGCCTTCGATCGTTATGGTGGTTTACGCCGCCGCAGTTGAGGTATCGGTGGGCCGGATGTTCCTGGCCGGGGTGATCCCGGGGATCATGGCCGGTCTGATGCTGATGATTGCCATTTACATCATGGCGGGTGTCAAGAAGATGCCCAAAGGCGATTGGCTGGGCTGGGGCGAGATATTTGACTCGTTCCGCGATGCCGCCTGGGGCATGTTGCTGATCGTGATCATCATGGTCGGGATTTACGGTATCCCCGGAGTGACTGGTGCCTTCTTTACGCCCACCGAAGCGGCGGCTGTGTCCTCGGTCTATGCGTTCTTCGTGTCGTGCTTTATCTATCGCGACATGGGGCCGCTGGCGGCGGAGAATGGTGGCGAACGCAAAAGCCTTCTGGCCAAGCCGCAGGCCATCATCACCGCATTCTTTCACGCCGATACACGCCGCACGCTGTTTGAGGCGGGCAAGCTGACTGTGACGTTGTTGTTCGTGATCGCCAACGCATTGATCCTGAAACACGTTCTGACCGAAGAGCAGATCCCGCAAGCCGTGGCCAACGCCATGCTGTCGGCCGGGTTCGGGCCAGTAATGTTCCTTGTCGTGGTTAACGTCATCCTGCTGATCGGCGGCCAGTTCATGGAGCCGTCTGGCCTTTTGGTGATCGTGGCGCCGCTGGTGTTCCCGATTGCGATTGAGCTGGGCATTGATCCGATCCATCTGGGTATCATCATGGTGGTCAACATGGAGATCGGGATGATCACGCCGCCCGTGGGGCTGAACCTGTTCGTCACCTCGGGTGTGGCGGGCATGCCGATGATGGGCGTGGTCCGTGCCGCCCTGCCGTTCCTGGGTGTGCTGTTCATCTTCCTGATCATGATCACTTACATCCCGGCA
>Ga0316205_10004606_pt1 | contig 11940 bp, 9 predicted proteins | sample 3monthpyrite_MG_FD_204941 | JGI IMG/M metagenome (GOLD analysis project Ga0316205, IMG submission 204941) | Microbial mat bacterial communities from mineral coupon in-situ incubated in ocean water Damariscotta River, Maine, United States -... | ecosystem: Environmental > Aquatic > Marine >... | reverse complement strand
CAGCAACAGCTCTATCTTTTACTGCATATAAAATAATTGAAAACTCATCACCGCCGAGTCGTGCAACCGTATCTGATGTCCTCAATGCGGACTGTAATCTTTCTGCAACCGCAATCAGCAGCAAATCACCTACATGATGACCCAGCTCATCATTGACTGCCTTAAACTTATTAAGATCGAGCATCATCAGCATGAATTCACTCTGAGATTTATCTCGTTGTGCAAACAGCGTTATTTGCTTCAGACGATCAAATAATAAAGCACGATTGGGGATTCCTGTTAATGAGTCAGTAAACGCCATTTCTTCGAACTCGCTATAAAGACGACTAAGTTCATGGCTTATGCTGTTCAGTTCATTGGCAAGATTCACCAGCTCTTTACTGCCAGAGACTTTTAATTCATCATTTAAATATTTTTTGTTAATTCTTATTTTATGAAGATATGAGACTATTTTATCCAGCGGCCTGATTATTGTCTGTCTAAACAGACCCAGCGCCACAATCATAGCGATCAATGTAGCCACAACAACAAAACTGATCAGACCAAGCCTTGTTTTTAACAAATTATCATTTAAGCCCGTCACGTCGGAAGCAAAATAAAAATTTGCCACCGCTTTTTGGTTGCCTGCACGGTTTGCATAATGCACCAACATTGTATTTTTCATTGCGCCATCTTCTGGCCAGTTTGGAGATTTAAACAACACACCTTCTACATTATTTTTAATAATGACGGGTATACCCAGCCCTTGTTCTGCTTTAGTTAAATTATTTAGCGGATCAACAACAACCGATAAATAACCTTTAAGACGCAAACCACCGACAGGCACAATGGTCACCAGCCTGATTTCTTCTTTATAAGTACAAACCTGATAAAGTGTTTTAAATCTGCTGGCACCTGTTCGCTGCCTTGCTTTCTTTATAATTGACGGGCATACATCATCATTAACAGCTTCGCCTTCCGATGACTGAAAACTCTTTTTAAATTCTTTATCATAAACAATTAATTTTGTCAGGTTCAATATTCCAAGCGTAACAAAAGCACGGTGAAAATGATCATTCAAAGATTTTTCAGCATCCGCTATAACATTTTGTTTTAATGCTCTTCTAAAATCAGCACTGGACTGAACAGACAAACCAAGCGCCTTGGTTTCTTCTTTCAGTTTATCCCACAGATTATGCACCTCAAGCTCAGCCAGTTCAGAAAACGTTTCCTCTCTATTATCCAGAGTCTGCTGAAGATAAATTTCACCCGTGAATAATGTCAGACCCACACCAAGCAGCCCCATTATTACAATGGTAGCAAGCAAGCTGGATCGCATAGAATAAGATTTCATATCAGAAATATTTTGTTTTTAACATTAATTTTTAATATAGGGGAAGCCGTTTTTCAACCAGTCCTCAAAACCGCCCCTGAACCAGTACAATTCTTTATAACCACACTCTTTAGCTATTTTGATCGCGATTGCACTTCTGCCACACTTTATACCGTTGCAATAGAATAAAGCGGCTCTGGATTTTTCAGGAATAACTTTAGACAGTGTTTTACAACTGGTTTTAGTATCCGGCAAACTCACCGATGACTCGATATAACCTTTATGCCTGTCACCGGGAATTCTCGAATCAACAATAATTATGTTTTCAATTCGGTCGATTAACTCTATAACGCCTTCTGCACCTACTTTGGTGACACCATCAATATGCTCAGGAGATATTATTTCACTGGCTTCAACGCCTACTGAAACCAGACACAGCAGGATTACCTTAAATACCCCAGCTCTGATACCAGCCCCAAAACCAAAAATTTTCATTATTTACTTCTCACCCAGTTATAACGAGTTTCTATTAACATTATTACTTCTAACTATAGCTCATTTATAGGCTAACTTTTGCAAATCACACATCTATTACAAATGACGAATATATTGGAATTATTAAACAGCCAGACCTGCAACATACCCGGATGACCAGGCCCATTGAAAATTATATCCGCCGAGGTGCCCCGTGACATCAAGCACCTCTCCAATCAAGTAGAGGCCAGGCTGTATTTTTGATTGCATTGTTTTAGATGAGACATCATCGGTACTGACTCCCGACAGCGTGACTTCAGCCGTTCTGTAACCTTCAGTTCCTGAGGGCTTTAACTCAAGGGCCTCCAGATACCCGGAAATATCTTTCAGTATTGCATCAGAAATTTCTGCAACAGGTTTATCCGCACACTGCGGCCAAAATTTTGACCCAAGCTCAGCAACCAGAGCCGCAGGCAAATATTTAGATAATAAATTCTTTAGTTTCGATCTAGGATGACTGGCTTTTAGATCAGAAAGTAACTGTTCAGCATTGATATCAGGCAATAAATTTAAACTGACTTTTTCACCTTCATGCCAGTAATTAGAAATTTGTAAAATAGCAGGGCCACTTAATCCACGATGCGTGAATAATATATTCTCAGTAAAACTCTGCCCCGTTGTACTGACAGTTACTCTTAAAGCCGTACCAGATAGTTTTTCAGTAACCTCTTTAAACCAGTCACTAAACGTAAATGGTACCAGGCCAGCTCTGACCGTGATAATTTCATGACCGAACTGCTTTGCAACCTCATAGCCATAACCAGATGAGCCCAGTGTGGGTATCGACAAACCTCCTGTCGCGACCACCAGAGAACCACAACTAAACTTTCCTGAACTGGTATTCAAAAAAAACTTTTCATTAAATGAAATTTCCTGGCATTCACAACGTGTTTTTATTTCAACACCTGCCTCATCACACTCTGTCTTTAAAAGTTTTAAAATATCTTTTGCGCTATCGTCACAAAATAACTGACCATGATCGCGCTCATGAAATGCTATACCATATTTTTGTACCAGCGAAATAAAATCCCACTGCGTATATTGACTCAGAGCCGACTTAACAAAATGTGGATTTGCGCAGATATAATTATCTGCTTCAACAGAATAATTGGTGAAATTACATCGACCACCACCAGACATCAGAATTTTTTTGCCTATTTTGTTGCTTCGATCAATAACAAGAACACGTCGCCCTCGCTGGCCAGCTGTCATTGCACACATCAAACCAGATGCCCCGCCACCCAGCACAATAACGTCGTAATGTTCCAAAGTAATATCTCAGTAGTAATAAATTAGATCGATTATATCAAGACAGACATCTATCAGGTTAAAATAAGCGCCTATCTACTGGAAACACGTCATGAAAAATCATACTGAAGGCCTGATATCAGTTCACAGCGCTGTACTCATCTTTGGACTAACGGCTCTTTTTTCCAAGCTCATTACACTGACAGCAGTCGAAATCACTTTATTAAGAAGCGTTTTTGCGATTCTTGTTATCGGCATTTATATTAAGCTCTTAAAAGAGTCACTATTACTTAACAAAACTCGTGACTATTTAATTGCTCTGATTCTTGGCTTATTTTTAGGTACTCACTGGGTCACCTACTTTCATGCCATGCAAACCTCATCCATCGCCATTGGTATTATTTCTCTCTACACCTATCCGGTCATCACTGTTTTTCTTGAACCTTTCTTCCACGGTGGAAAACCTCATATCAAAGACATCATCAGTGCGCTGATGGTTTTATTTGGTATTTATTTACTGGTGCCTGAATTTGCAATCGATAACGAAACCGCACAGGGTGTTTTCTGGGGTGTGCTTTCAGCATTTTTATTCGCGATGAGAAATATTATTCATGGCCGTTACTTTACTAGCTATCCTGCACGCCATGCTTTGTTTTATCAGACTATTGTGGTAATGATTATGCTATTGCCATTCTCTGCGAATGTAATTCCAGACGTTACCAATAATCAATGGCTGTTATTAATTGTATTGGGCATATTTTTTACGGCTTTACCACATACGTTATTTGCGCATAGTCTTTTACATTTGAAAGCTAAGACAGCAGGATTAGTAGGCTGCATGCAGGTTGTTTATGGTACTTTGTTTGCGGCGTTATTTTTGTCAGAGATGCCGGAGTGGACGACGGTTTTGGGTGGGGCGATTGTTGTTGGGACAGCGGCGTTTGAGACGGTTTCTTCAGGTAAGAAATAGTTTTTGTCATTCCCGCATACCTTCAGCAGGAATCTATTTTTTTTCTCGTAATTAAAATCAAAAACTAAACCGTCGGTGGCTGACCAACAGCAAGCTTAAAATAAAAGTCAAAAGATGTGGGTAGTCGACCCACGGCGAGTAACCTTTCTTGCCCGCACTAGAAACGTCACCCAAAGAATGCGCTCCAGTTCACAAGGCCTCATAAAAAACATGAGACTGCCCTCGTCATTCCTTCTTTTTGCGGCTGCTGCGGAACTCGCACAGAAAACGTGCTCAAACATCCTCTCAAAAATCCCCACAAAAAGAACTCACTCCTCAGCTTGCTCAGATGGGGAGAGGTAAATCAAAAACTAAAAGCAAAGACTGTTTAGATTTTGACGTTGACTTGTCGCCCCCTTGACTAAGCCGAAGAGTGAATTAAAAACAGGGAAGCTTTCTGCGAGGATGTCTGGACTGTTACCGTGCAGAAAGCAGCACGTTCAAATTACAAAGCGAATTTGTCCGCAGCAGCCCTGTTTTTGATGAGTGATGAGGGGCGCCCATGTCTTTCATGGGCCGAGGGATCGGGGTGTGTTTCTTTTGGTTCGTTTTCTTTCGCACAAGCAAAGAAAATGAACACGCCCGTGGGTGCGGGAACCCACATCTTTTGACTTAGACTTAGACTTAGATTTTGACTTTAAAAAGCTGCAACAGGTCAGCTGACCTCTCTCCGTTCATAACTCGGACACAACTCATTGTTGCGTTTTAAGCGAATCACTGAAATTATAAACAATAATATTATAATTAGACTGCGCGCTGTCTAACCATACAACAAATAATAGGTGCCAGAGAGCAATTGTTTCTAATAGTTAAAAATATTACTCTCAGACCCTGATTAACAAAAAACAATAATTAATAGTCCAAGGAAAATTATGATCAGGAATTTATTTACAACAATATTGATGTTTATATCGGTTGATGCGTATGCAGATATAGAAAACTGGTACTTTACATTAAATGCAGGTGGCGCTGATATTACTAACCCAAGTGATGTAGAAACAGTTATTAGCAATGCAGAAAATACATATGGTACAGACCGAGCATCAGTTTCAGTTGATTTTGGTTTTTATTGGCCAATACTTGATAACTCGTTACTGCTAGGTCTCGCGGGAAATAACTCAGCCGATAGTGTTAATACTCAGCTTGGAACTAATGTAATTCGACATAGCGCTATACTTACAGGAGTGAGTGTAATCAAGTATCTATCTCCAGAAATTGGTAATGGTATATTTTTCAGGGGAGATATAGGAAGCGCGTCATCCAGATATACATTACTTAATAATACATTTGCTCTCGAAAATGGTAGTGGATCGGGTATTTTATTAGGCGTGGGCTATGGATTTAAAGTTTCTAATGAGTCGCGACTTGTCCTTTCACTCAACACTATAAATATCATGATTAATGGAGATGAATATTCTTCAACTCAGTTTATGATTGGCGGATTATGGTAAAAAAAAGGAGGCAGTGAACCTACCGCTCCTTCTCTCACACCATGCTTACACCATGTAGGTAACAAATATAGATCATTCTCAGTTATCCCCACCCCCATCAACAACCCCATCCTATAATGATATAATCCGCCCTCATATTTTTCAGCACCCAGCTAACAAGGAAAAACCCAGATGCACGCAGGCCTGGACTTTGGAACTTCAAATTGCTTAATCGGCATATGGGAAGACAATAACCCGACGCTTCTTCCACTAGAAGGACAAAGTATTCGATTACCCTCGGCCCTGTACACATCTCGCCTGAACGATAATCAGACAATCAGTGAAGCGTTGCTCTCAGATACTGACACCGCTTTTGGTGAAGCAGCCATTCTGCGTCACACCGAAGATTCGCAAAGTGGTTACTTCATCAAATCGCCTAAATCATTCCTCGGTGCGGATATTCGAAAAAACCAGCTTGAGATGTTTTCGGATATTGTCACAAGAATGCTGGTACACATTAAAAACAATGCCGAAAACAACACGCAATCTGAGCTTCAAAACATTGTGCTTGGACGCCCGGTCAACTTTCATGGCACGCGTGGTGAAGAAGGCAATCGTCAGGCAATTGATATTCTTCAACAATCAGCCATGGCCGCTGGCTTTAAAAATATTGAGTTCCAGATGGAACCGATGGCAGCAGCGCTTGATTTTGAGCGCAGCCTTACTGAAGACAAACTCGTACTTGTGCTTGATGCTGGCGGTGGTACCACGGACTGCTCGATGGTTAAGCTGGGGCCTTCCTATATTCAGTCGAATGACAGAACCGATTCGATACTGGGTCATAGCGGCGACCGCATCGGCGGTACCGATCTCGATATAAAATTAGCCTTACACAAAGTGATGCCGCATTTTGGTAAAGACTCTTTATTGAAAAATGGTCTACCCATCCCCGTCACACTATTCTGGGATGCGGTTACCATCAATGATGTGAATGTACAGTCAGAGTTTTTGTCTGCACGAACACAACGTGAAATTGCTGCTTACCTGACACAAGCTGTCGATCAGCAAAAATTTCAACGCTTCCAGGTTCTTCAGGAAGAGCGACTCATCCTTCAACTCAACCGCAGTACTGAGCTCGCCAAGATTAATTTGTCCGAACAAGATCGAGTCGAGCTGCCGCTTGACTACATTGAAGAGGATTTAGTGATACCGGTCTCTCGCAATGATTTGCGTGACTCGGTAAAACGTGAACTGGATGTGTTTATTGCTTTAATGAAAGAAGTAGAAACTCAGGCAGACACAAAACCTGACCTTATTTATGTCACCGGTGGTACGGCTAAATCCCCTGTCATCGAAGACTGGATACGATCTAATTATCGGGATATTGATATTGTGGTTGGTGATGCATTTGGTAGTGTTGTGTCGGGGCTGACGACCTGGGCTCATCGGATATATAAATAGCCTGTTTTTTTCATAATCAAAATCAAAGTCAAAAGATGTGGGTTCCCGCACCCACGGGCGTGTTCATTTTCTTTGCTTGTGCGAAAGAAAACGAACCAAAAGAAACACACCCCGATCCCTCGGCCCATAGAAAGCATGGACGCCCCTCATCACTCATTAAAAACAGGGCTGCTGCGGACAAATTCGCTTTGTAATTTGAACGTGCTGCTTTCTGCACGGTAACAGTCCAGACATCCTCGCAGAAGGATTCCCTGTTTTTAATTCACTCTTCGGCTCAGTCAAGGGGCCCGTAAAGTCAACGTCAAAATCTAAACCGTTTATGCTTTTCGTCTTTTGATTTACCTTTCCCCATCTGAACAAGCCGAGAAACGAATAATATTTACAGGGCTTTCTGCGAGGATGTCTGAGCACGATTTCTGTGCGAGTTCCGCAGCAGCTGTAAATATTGTGAGCGACGAGGGCAGCCTCATACTTTTTATGAGGCCTTGTGAACTGGGGCGCATTCTTTGGGTGACGTTTCTTGTGCGAGCAAGAAAGGTTACTTGCCGTCGGTCAACCACCGACTCTTTTGACTTTGACTTTGACTTAGTTTTTAATTTTGAAGAACCATAACAAAACCTAAGAAATAACCCTTCCAGGAAAATCCTCATTCCCATGCTGATGATCATCACCCAACAAATCTTTCTGGATCGCCTCATCATCAATCGTTGCACCTAAAAACTTAACCACGGTACGTAAATCAATCTCTGCATTCTCAATACAAGAAGTGCCACCCGGTGACGGCGTCATATTAAAAATCGCACCAATACCCGTATCGATTTTTGCTTCACCCATTAATAACTTAGTATTTAATTTATCAATTAACTGTGGGCGAATACCGCCAACATGGCGAGCAAACTTTAAATCTTTAAATTTAAGTGATGGCACAATTTTTCTGACATCTTTCAGAAATAAAAACTTTCGAAGCAAAGGAACTTCAAACAGCATGTTTTTAAACATGTAATTTCTGATGTCACGAACCTTTAATAGATCCCAAAGCACTTTTGCAACTTTACGGTCAAATTTAAAGATCTGTAAAAACTCAGGTAATGTTTTTAAGTTATATCGTTCAAGCACTGGCAGCACTAACGCAGTTGGACCAAATCGTGTTGAGCCAGGTACTAATACATCAGGGTCACCGTGAATGGCGGCAAAAGGCAGCGCATCATTTTGTACGGTATAAACCTTTCCATTCAAACACTGCGGGGCAAAGTAATAACTACCTGCTACCGGTAAGCACGAATAATGCAAACCAAAGCCTAAGTCGTGCGCTAGTTTTAAACTATGCCCGCCAGCACAAACAACCAGTGACTTGGTCTGGTAACAAATACCATCTGTTTCTACCAGAAAACGATCTTTTTCTATTTTGATATGAGAAACGGTTTCGTTGTAATGTATATCAACTTCTTTATTATCTATTTTTTGTGCCTGACGAACAAATGACCGGGACAATGCTTCAAAGTTTACCGCGGTGTACTCATCCGTCGAACCCAATGCGACAATTTCATCATCACGAAACTTTCCATCAACCATTGCGACAGTCGGTTCAATTTTAGAGATCGCCTTTTTATCCAGTAATTTCAGATTAGGGTAGTTAGGACCAAAAACTTTAAACCGCTCACGCAACTGATTACATTCAGCTTCACCAACACCCAGAACCATTTTTGGAAATTTAAAAATAATATGGTCACTATCGGGCTGTGCCGTTGCGTAATTACGTAACATACTCGCCGCGCGTTTAACTTTAAGCGCTTTGTCGAGCGTGTAGTTAGTTTCTATATCACCACAATGAAGTGTCTGGCTGTTATTACTGGATAACGAATTAACACGAGCTGGTGCTGCGTATTTTTCTATTAAACCAATATGTTTGATATCTGTGTATTTAGCGGCCATATACAGCAATGCACTGCCTGAGACTCCACCACCGACGATTAACAGATCATATTGATTTGAGCTCATTATATATTTCCAAATATTTTTCTAGATTCTAGTTCAGAAAAGACCAGACGGACATGCCAAACTAACATGATTGCATAATATGCAGACAATAAAAAAGCCGGCCATGTTAATGGCCGGCTTTTTTAAGTCAGACTAAACGCTGTAATTACATTGCAACTACATGAGCATTCAGACGACTTTTATGTCGAGCAGCCTTATTCTTGTGAATCAGGCCTTTTGAAACCAGACCATCAATAACAGGAACAGCCGCTTTATATGCATCTTCAGCTTTAGCTTTATCGCCAGCTTCTACTGCATAAACAACTTTTTTAAGGTAAGTACGAAACATTGAACGCATACCAGCATTATGCTGACGTCTTGTTTCAGCTTGACGAGCGCGCTTTTTCGCTTGTGCACTATTAGCCAATGGAGTTCTCCATTCACATTGAAATTTAAGATCGCGTATTCTGCCAGCTTTATCAGTATATATCAACCAAGATAAGCCAAAAAAGGCAAAAGCTTTACCACAAAGACACTGAGGCTCAGGGGAAACACTGAGACTTAAAAAAATATCACCCAAAGAATCAACCACTTAATCTAAATGTCGATATAACCACTTAGATTTGATAGCTGAAATCATTCAAATCGATTTTATATTTCACTTATCACCAGAAACCTTTAAGATTCAATCAATTATGCGTTTATTGAAAAGTTTTCTCTGTGAAACCCTGTGCCTCTGCGCCTCTGTGGTAGTTTTTTACATTCGCTTTTCTCAGCGGCTTTTATTTACAACAGAATTTGGATAATAACGACAAAAACCGTGAAACTGCTTCGATCTACCGCTATTGTCAGCATAATGACCACGATCTCCCGATTTCTGGGTCTGGCTCGTGATATCATCTTTGCCCATGTTTTTGGCGCCAATGCAGCAACCGACGCCTTTTTTGTTGCCTTCAAAATACCTAATTTTTTGCGCAGACTGTTTGCCGAAGGTGCTTTTGCGCAATCTTTTGTACCTGTTTTCTCTGAATACAAAGAAACCCGCTCACGAGAAGCACTGATTGATCTGCTCGATCACGTTGCCGGCAGCCTTGGTGGCATACTCTTAATTATCACCACTATCTGTATTGCCGCCGCTCCTGTGGTGGTGATGGTTTTTGCGCCAGGTTTTATTGATGAAGCCGACCGTTTTGCATTAACTACCGAAATGCTACGAATTACGTTCCCTTACATCTTCTTTATTTCATTAGTGGCCTTTTCCGGCGGTATTCTAAATAGCTTCAATCAATTTGCGGTACCGGCCTTTACCCCGGTTTTTCTTAATATTTGCCTTATCGGTGCCGCTTTATGGGCTTCTCCTCTGTTTGAACAACCGGTTATCGCTTTAGCCTGGGGTGTCGCACTGGCCGGTTTTACTCAGTTGGCATTCCAGTTACCGTTTCTCGTAAAACTAGGCCTGATGCCCCGTCCACGATTTAAGAAAGATCATGATGGCGTTAAAAAAATCAGCAAGTTGATGATTCCCGCCATCATTGGTTCTTCAGTGGCTCAGATAAATCTCTTACTCGATACCGTCATCGCCTCATTTCTGATTGCTGGCAGTGTCAGCTGGCTGTATTTTTCAGATCGTCTTGTTGAATTTCCATTAGGTGTTTTTGGTATTGCGTTGGCTACCGTGGTTTTACCCAGCCTTTCAAAACAGCACGCCAATCAATCCACCGACGATTTTAACCACACCATCGACTGGGCCCTAAGACTGGTTATGCTGATTGCTGTACCTGCCGCACTGGGACTGTTACTGCTATCTCAACCTATCTTATCGACCTTGTTCCAATACGGTGAATTCAATACTCACGATAGCTATATGTCTTCTTTAAGCCTGATGGCATATTCACTCGGCTTGCCCGCATTTATTATAATCAAAGTGTTAGCACCTGCTTTTTATTCCAGACAAGACACTAAAACCCCGATGAAAATTGCTGTTAAGGCAATGATTGCGAATATGTTTTTAAATATATTATTCGTCGTGCCGATGGTGCTTTACAACTATGAAGCACCTCATGTTGGACTGGCACTGGCGACCACCGCATCCGCCTACATGAATGCAGCCTTGCTGTTCTATGCCCTAAAAAGACAGAGAATCTATCAGCCTCAAAAAGGCTGGTTTGTATTTACACTGCAACTTATTCTCGGCAATAGCCTGCTGGCCGTTTTTATTGTTTTCTGGACACCAGTGCTTTCTATCTGGTCAGACTGGAGTCTGGATCAGCGAATTCTAAACCTCTGTTTAATCATATTTCTGGCCGGCCTGATTTATCTCGCCAGTATGCTAATAACAGGTTTACGACCTGCTCAATTAAAACGCTGATACCCTTCAATTTATTTGGCCTGTTTATCAGCCCCATCGATTCGGCTTTTTTCTTTAAGCATCATCGAGCCATTAAGCTCAAAAACACGTATAATCACGTTTTTTCGGCACATTAACTGACGCAAACTGCTAATTTTATGTATTTAATCCGCGGTCTTCAAAATTTACGTCCTCAACACAAAGGCTGTGCTTTAACCATTGGCAACTTTGATGGTGTACATCTGGGCCACCAGGCCATCATCAGACACTTAGAAGACAAAGCCAGCGATTTGAACTGCACCGCTGGTGTTATGTCATTTGAACCTTTGCCACACGAATATTTTACTCACGAACAAAGCTCAGCTCGCCTTAACCGCCTGCGCGAAAAATTTAACGCCTTAAAACAAACCAAAACAGATTTCTTACTTTGCCTGAAATTCAATCAACAACTGGCCGAAATGCCAGCCGAAGATTTTATTAAAACCATTTTGGTTGAAAAACTGGCCATCAAGTACCTGCTTGTCGGTGATGATTTTCGCTTTGGAAAAGGTCGTACCGGTGATTTTAAAACCCTTCAAAAAGCCGGTGAACAATACGGTTTTGAAGTTGAAGATACTGCGAC
>Ga0316205_10004605_pt1 | contig 11943 bp, 8 predicted proteins | sample 3monthpyrite_MG_FD_204941 | JGI IMG/M metagenome (GOLD analysis project Ga0316205, IMG submission 204941) | Microbial mat bacterial communities from mineral coupon in-situ incubated in ocean water Damariscotta River, Maine, United States -... | ecosystem: Environmental > Aquatic > Marine >... | reverse complement strand
CGTTTGATAAAAATTAATGTGTTTGCGGTATCACTTTTTAGACTTTGCAAAACTCTCTTTCGCTTTCTTTGTCTTAAGTTAGTGGAAATTATAGCCATTAATCCCAATGTGAATACAACAGAGAACTTGTACCAATATCCTCTTTTAATTTGAGCCCTGGGGTAGTCTATATTCAATTCAGCGATTTGATCTTTTATTCTGACAGGCAAGGTACTCTCAGATACCTGGTCCAGAAATCTGTGAAACTCAATTATTAGTTTGTTTAATTCATCATCTGTAACGCGTCCATCTTCCAGGAATCTCTCACATTCGTGGTAGACAAATTCGAGATATTTTATGCATGTTTCTATGTTCATTTCTTATTGCTGGCGGCAGTCTCGGGTATCTTGCGCGGCAGGCTTTATTTAGTTACATTTATTTTGATACCTATTTCGTTAGTTTTCATTCCGGTTATTGATTTGTAAGGCAATCAAAATCCCAATCACCACCAATAAAATCTCACCAATAGCATACTTCAGGTATTTTCCTGTTTTTATACCATCCGAAGCCTTAGCGGAGGTTGGGTTATTATTAGAGAGTTGTTTACGGATCTTTCGGAAAAAATTAATCATAGGTTCTGCTTTAAACGCCAGTGCGGCAGGCTGGCTCGTTCACTAAAAATGTCTACCAGACATTTTCTTAACGTTCCGCCCTCTAAAAAAATTAATCATTCTTTCTGGATTAGAAACAAATCGATTTGTTTAAGGAGTCTTTCTATATTCTGCTGATACTCCCACAGGAATTGACTATGGGATTCAAGGTTCCGCTGCATCCCAAAAAGGTCTCCGAAAAGTACCTGGTCGGTTTTAAAATCCTGATCATCCCCCGAAGCGAATTCACTTTCCACTCCGAAGAATTGACGGATGTTTTCACGATTCATCAGTTTGGGGGAAATATTGTCCACAAAGTTACGGGTAAGTTCTTTAACCCGTTCCTGTGTACCTTCCAGCAAACTTCTATTGGCATAGTAGACAGAGAGCATGTTTCGTAAGGTATCCGTAGAAATAATGTCTATGTTTTCGGAAGACAACATGTTGTCAAAAGCGACACGGTTTTGCGTGAAGACACTGAATTGTGCCAGCAATGGCATATTACTGTTTATTGCCAGCATGGCCTCCCCGTCTGATTTTGCAAGTAGGATGGTATTCAGGCAGGCAGCTATGGTGGAGTCCTTTTTACGATTGAAATCCAGGGAATACCTGATATTGGCAAAATCATCCTGCAGGTTGGTCCGTATTTCATGAAGATACACGTATTCCTTTTTGCGCAGAATTCGTTCTTCATTCCAAGTATTGATCTGCAGGGCAATTAAAATCCCAATAACAACCAACACGATCTCCCCAATGGCATAACGGGCATATTTCAGTGGTTTGTTATCGCCAGCAAGTTTTTTACGTATTCGCCTAAAAAAATTAATCATAGTTTTAGTATTACTGCCAACACGCCATCTGGCCCATTTGCTAAATTGGTCCGCAGGACCAATTTGTCTCTGGCGATACACGCTCTGTCCTGAAAGAAGCTGATCATGGGAAGGAAGTAGTTGGTTGTTCTTCCTAAGATAATGAATTATTAAATATAGCTGATAGAACTTTTCCAATGCTATAATGCATTAAGTTGAATTGTAATATGGAAAGTTGCTTAAATCGTGCTTCTTAATTCCAAGGTGAAAGTCAAAACGGGAAAAAATTATGTGCGTCTATTTAAACTTGCAATTAAGATGGCCTTATGGGGGGGGTAGGACGTGTTCTAAATCACCTCTTTTTGGTTCATATTTACGTAAAATTAATACCGTCAAGTTTAGGTATACACTCATACGATTTCAACCAAACTGGATAATAATATGGGCTAAAAAATCCCAAAAGGGACACTTATCCGGCAAGTCTCAAGGATAAGTGAGTATATTAGTCGGCATATAACGAGTTATGCCTAATTAAAACTTATTTAAGTGTAACAACTCTATTCTTTATTTGCCTTAATCAATAAAAATTAAACATGAAAAAAATAAAAATTCTAATTGTACTCCTATTCATTTCTCTGAATGTTTCTCATACTTTTTCTCAAACGAAAAATAGCAATATAGAAGGCACAATAGAATACTTTTTTCAGAGAAATGAAGCCGTAAGTTTAGTAAAGAGTGAAAAATGGCAAGAGGCGATTCCAATTTTAGAAAACCTAACGGAACACTATCAAAACGATGGAGATATATTTTATTTATTAGGAATTTCCTATTATCAAGATGAGCAGTATCAAAATGCTATTACTGCACTAAAGAAAACCCTCGACCTTGGGGGAACTATCTTAACAGGAATTCCGACAGGTTCAGCACCTTCAAATGATATTATGATAAAAATTGCTGAAGCATATGCTGAAGATGGAGATAAAGATAATGCCATGTTATGGCTGCGAAAAGGCTTTGCAGCACGTTATGACGAAAAGCCGTTCATAAAGGGCAGTTCTGCTTTTAAAAGCTTCAATGAAGATGAAGATTTTCTAGAGTTATTTGGGAATGATACTCAAAAAGATATCACAAGAGAAGAAGCTTGGTCTAGAGATATTACATATTTAGAAAAACGAATTAATGAGCTACGCTACAGCCCTAATTGTGCTATTTCTAAAACAGATTTATCAAAAGAAATTCTGGATATAAAAACAACTATAGCGTCATTATCTGACGAACAAATAATTTTCAAAATAATTAGACTATTCGGAGCTTTAGGAAGTGGACATAATTTTATTTTACCTACATCTCCAGACAAAGGCGCTTTAAAAAAACTACCCGTTCAGTTTTATCAGTTTAATGATGGGCTATTTATTGTTGATGCTGAGGAAGGCTTGGAACAATGGATTGGTTATAAGGTAGAGTCGATTGAAAACACACCTATCGAAGCTGCACTTCAAAAAACAAATGCCGTAAATGCAAGAGATAATGATATGCAAATACTTTGGCTAGGGCCTTATTATTTGGGATTACCCGATGTATTAAAAGGTTTGGGAATTGTTAAGAACGCGAATCAAGTAACAATAACTTTAAGCGATAAAGAAGGAAAGTCTGAAAAAGTAGCAATGAATCCGGTTGCTTGGCAGTTTACTGGTATGCCAATATTACCAAAGCTAAAAACAGAGAATCAACCTTTATTTTTATCAAAAACAGAAGATAATTATTGGGCAAAAACATTGCCTAAGTATAATGTAATGTATATACAATTTAACGTAGTTCAACAAAAAGAAGAACTGACTTTGATGGATTTTAATTTAAAGCTTCGAGAAAATATAAAACAAAGCAATTCTCAAAACTTAATTTTAGACTTGCGGTTTAATAGTGGTGGAGATGGATCTATAGTACCTCCTATGCTAAAAACATTAATCGAATTTGAAATTATAAACCCTGAAGGAAAAATTTTCGTTTTAGTGAGTAGAGAAACATTTTCTGCAGCTCAAAATTTATTGACTGAAATAACAAAATTCACAAATGCAATTTTAGTGGGCGAGCCTAGTGGATCAAAACCAAGCTTTATTGGAGAAGCAGGATGGTTCAAATTACCATATTCAGGTTTAATGGGAATTGTAGCTTCACAATATCATCAAACTTATAAAGCAGAAGACCATCGTAAATGGATCGCTCCACATATTCCTGTCAGTTTATCATCGACAGATTATTTTAATGGGAATGACAAGGCTTTGAATGTTATAATGGAAGTAATAAAAACTTCTGAAACAGGAAATAAAAACTAGATACAACAATTTATATAGCGCATTGAAACGCGCCATATACTAAACCTTGTGTTTAATAAAAGCTAAATATTGAACTTTAATACTAATTATTTGATAATCAGATGAAAGCTAAAACTGGAATAATATATTCTTCGGTAGATGGACAAACTCTAAAAATTTGTAATAAACTTAGAGACGTATTGCTGCAAAACAACCAAAACGTTGAACTATTCTCTATTGATGATTTTAATGAAGATGTAATCAATTATGATAGGCTTATTATAGGCGCAAGTATTAGATACGGAGTTCATAATAAAAAAATAATTGATTTTATAAATACCAATAAAAAACAACTTGATTCCATAAAAACAGCTTTCTTTTCTGTAAATCTGGTTGCAAGAAAATCCGAAAAAAGCACACCTGACTCAAACCCGTATGTGATAAAATTTTTTAAGACCATTGATTGGACACCTACTATTGTTGAAGTATTTGCAGGAAAACTAGACTATAAAAAATACCCCTTTTTTGATAGAATCATGATTCAATTTATTATGTGGATGACCAAGGGACCAACTAACACCAGTACAGAAATTGAATATACCAATTGGGACAGAGTAACAGCGTTTGGAATACAACTAAAGAATATGTGATAAGATTATTAGGGACGTACTAAACACAACAACGTAAAAAAAGGTACTCCTTACATGACCCTCTACGAATACAACATGCTTTCAGAAGTACCCTTATCTTAATGTGGTAAACAGTTTGGAAGTTCCCAGTCAGGGAGAAATTTGGAGCTGCTGCGGTCATAGAATTTTCTGATAGCAGGGGTCGATTCCCGGACATTTTTTGTGATTTATACTTACCAAATATACTATATCGTGGATTTAGTGGTTATTATATAAGTAAAAACCCGGATCAACCGAAATTTAAAAATAAATAATATTATGAAAAGAATTAAGATCGCAATTTTAGCCATAGGAGTATTAGGATTTACTGCTTGTGGAAGTGATGATAATGGTGATTCCATTGATAATTGTGAAACATGTGCCCTTACGATTTTGGATCAAGAAGTAGTTTCTGAATATTGTGACAACGGAGACGGTACCGTTACAGTAACAACTGAAGGGGTAGAGCAAACGGAAGAATTAGGGGATGCCACTTTTGATCAATTTATAGCGGCCTTCGAATTATTAGGAGCTACCTGCAACTAAAAAAAAGGATCGCTGAAGTAAAGCATACTCACTTCATCGCAGTAAAGTGAACTCAGTATTGCTTTACGAAACAGAGATAAAAGTCCGGTATTTTACCGGACTTTCTTGTTTTACAAAGTTTCTTTTCGGGAATGATTTATCCACATTTGGATGAACCACAATCCTTGCAGGTTAGACATCCTTCCTGATAAATTAAATTAGTAGATGTGCAATTATCGCATTTTTGCCCTTTTGCCTCGGTACCATCGGTAACAAATCCTTTTAAGGCACGGGCGACCCCATTTTTCCAGGTATTTAGTGATTCGCCTTCCAGGTGAAGACTGTTGATGAGGTCAACAACTTTTACAATGGGCATTCCATGTCTTAATGTGCTGGAAATAAGCTTAGCGTAGTTCCAATATTCCGGATTGAACTTATGCGAAAGGCCTTCAATGGTTGTCTTATACCCTCTTTTGTTTTTGTATTGAAAATCATAACGGGAGGTACCATCTTCATTCCTGTTCTTTATGATTAAACCATCATTTACCCAGCGCGGGATTAAAATTCCGTCTTCATCGTCTGCCAGTCCTGTAAAAATTTCATAGGGTTGTTTATTAATTAAACCAATAAAAGCAATCCATTTTTCCTTGTTGTTTTGAAAACGTACCACATCTGCCTCCAGGACCTGAGGCCGTTTGGTGGGAAAGGCAGTAAGCGTTTCTTCAGTCTCACTTTCATTGGATATCAGCACTCCTGATCTTGATCCATCACGATACACAGTAACTCCTTTACAGCCAGCCTTCCATGCTTCCATATACAACTTGCCTACCATCTCTTCTGAGACTTCATTGGGAAGATTTATGGTAACACTTATAGAATGGTCTACCCATTTCTGAACGGCGCCTTGTAAACGAACTTTACTCAACCAATTTATATCATTTGAAGTAGCTTTATAATACGGGGATATGGCCACAATTTTATCGAGCTCTTCCTGAGTGTATTTTTTTTCAGTATCCAATCCATTAACATGCATCCATTGTTTAAACCTATGGTGAAACACTACGTATTCTTCCCATGAATCACCCACTTCATCAATAAAAGCTACTTTACTATCCTTATCGTTGGGATTAACTTTTCTCCTGCGTTTGTATACCGGCAGAAAAACTGGTTCAATACCAGAAGTAGTTTGGGTCATTAAGCTTGTTGTGCCGGTAGGGGCAATGGTCAATAAGGCAATATTTCTTCGACCGTATTCCAGCATTTCGTAATATAATTTTTCATCAGCTTCTTTTATTCGAAGAATAAAGGGGTTTTCTTTTTCTCGATTGGCATCGTAAATTTCAAAGGCTCCACGATCTTTGGCAGTATGAACGGATGCTCTATAAGCCTCCAACGCAAGTGTTTTATGTACTTCAATTGAAAATTCATTCGCTTCCTTACTTCCATATCGCAACCCCAATGCGGCTAGCATATCTCCTTCTGCGGTAATGCCAATTCCTGTTCGCCTGCCCTGTATCGCTTTTTCTTTAATTTTTTCCCATAATTGCACCTCCACAGTTTTAGTTTTCTCTAATTCCGGATCAGATTTTATTTTTACTAAAATGGCATTCACTTTTTCAAGTTCCAGGTCAATGATATCGTCCATGATGCGCTGGGCTGCGGCTATATGTTTTTTGAACAGGGTGAAGTTAAAGTTCGCAGTACTCCTGAATGGTTCTTCCACGTAAGAGAATAGGTTGATGGCCAATAATCTGCAAGAATCATACGGGCATAACGGGATTTCCCCGCAGGGGTTGGTAGAGACCGTTTTGTAGCCCAGATCGGCATAACAATCCGGAACCGACTCTTTGATTATTGTATCCCAGAACAAGATTCCAGGTTCTGCAGATTGCCATGCATTATGTACAATTTTATTCCATAAGGTTTTGGCATCTATGGTTTTTGAAACCTTTGGGGTGCTACTGTGAACCGGGAATTTTTGAATATAGGAATTGTTGCTTTCAACGGCTTTCATAAAATCATCATCAATCCGAACAGATACATTGGCTGCTGTGACTTTCCCCTGTTCCATTTTAGCGTCTATAAAATCTTCAGCATCCGGATGGTTAATTGAAACCGATAACATTAGTGCTCCCCTGCGCCCATCCTGTGCTACCTCGCGCGTAGAATTGGAATAACGCTCCATAAATGGAACCAGGCCCGTTGAGGTTAAAGCAGAATTCTTAACAGAAGATCCTTTTGGCCTGATATGGGATAGGTCATGGCCAACACCGCCACGTCGTTTCATTAATTGTACCTGTTCCTGGTCAATTTTCATAATGCCTCCATAGGAATCAGAATTGCCTTCATTGCCAATCACAAAACAGTTGGATAATGATGCAATTTGAAATGGATTTCCGATACCTGCCATGGGACTTCCTTGTGGGACAATATATTTGAAATTTTTAATCAGATCAAAAATCTCTGCTTCGGTTAGGGGCTTGGGATATTTTTTTTCCACACGAGCTATTTCTTTTGCGATCCTTCTATGCATATCATTCGGATTAATCTCATAGAGATTTCCCTCCGAATCTTTGAGGGCATATTTGCTTATCCAGACTCTCGCAGCGAGATCGTCCCCTTCAAAATAGGTTAAACTGGCTTGATACGCTTCTTCCTGGGAATAAGTTTTTCTTTTGGGAGGCATAATTTTTAAGGACATGTAGAATTTTTCTATTGGAGGTTATTGATGAAGAAGTAAAATTGGGACTATCTGAAAAGCTATTCTATGATAAAAATCATAAAGCTTACAGGGTGAAAACAAAACAAAAAGGAATCTGCCCTTTGTTTTAATTAAATATTAATCACCTGGAGTCCAAACACCTATTGTTATTACATCATGATCCGGCTCATTCTGATGCCGAAAGTACCCAAATGGTTGATAAATTTATGTGATAGACCAATTTAGCGCCTTGCCATTTACAGAAGTATGGGGCAGGCAAAGCCCAGGAAGTTAACTACTTATTTGCCTTTTATTTTTACAATTCAGCCGGGGTTTATTTTCCAATTCTCTCAACACCATTTATTTTAAAGGCCCATGCATAGTTGCTGCCAGAAGCACTAAGGGCATCTTCAGGGATATTTATTATAAGCCCTTCCTCTTCTGAATACGTGTAATTAAGAGCGGAATCATATCCTATTAGTTCTATTTTGCTGCCGTCCTCAGGTTTTACGTATTTTAAAACAAGATCCTTTTTTGGCGCTTTTAAAGAAATGGCATAAATAATCTGCTCCTCTCTTTTTTTTGTAAAGCGTATGCTATCACCTTGCTTAAAATGTGCTTTTAGTTTTTCTGTCTCATATACCACTTCACCATTCGTACGGAGCCAATCACCAATTTCTTGTAGTCTTTCCAAACTAGGTTCCGGAATTTTACCTTCAGAAGTGGGTCCCACGTTTAAAAGATAGTTACCCCCTTTAGATGATACGTCTATCAAATTATGTATCAATACCTCTGCAGATTTCCAGTTATGGTCGTTCAATTTATAGCCCCAGGTATCGTTCATGGTCATACAGGACTCCCAATCCACATTGGCAGCTCCTTCCAATATCTCCTGCTCCGGAGTACCAAAATCACCAGCATAGTCATCATCTTCCTTATTCATGCCTTGCATTCCCTGTCTTCCTTTATCAACCCTATTATTGATGATTACATCCGGTTTCAACTCCCGAAGATATTGGTACATTTCCTGCCCCATTTCATGGGTATATTCGGGTATCCATTCCCCATCGAACCAAAATATCTCAGGGTTGTAGTTTTCAATAAGCTCCGTTACTTGTGGCTTTAAATAGTTGGCGTAATACTCCGGGAATTGGGAATTCATCTTTAGTGAATCCTGTGTGTTGTATTCCGGATAATTAAGCCCCTGGGCTTGCGGGTGGTGCCAATCCATTATGGAATGGTAAAGGCCAAACCTGATGCCTTCCTCTTTACACGCCTCAGAAAGCGCCTTTAATATATCCTGGCCATATGGGGAGAAATCTACAATGTCATAGTCAGTTACTTTTGAATCCCACAGGCTAAAACCATCATGGTGTTTGGAGGTGATCACCATATATTTCATACCAGCTTCTTTCATTGTCCGGGCCCATTTTTTTGCGTCAAATTTCTGTGGATTGAACTGCCTTGCATATTCTTCATAATCTGATATGGGAATTTGGGCGCCGTTCATTATCCATTCGCCGGTTCCAGCCACTTCTGCACCATTATGAATTCCTGCCGGCACGGAATAGGGGCCCCAATGGATGAACATTCCAAAACGCGCATCGCGCCACCATTTCATACGTTTGTCAAATGACTCGGTAGATTCTTCCAGATAATTGATGGCCGAAACCTCTTCAGCAGAATTACTTTTTTTAGCTTGCTCCTTGCAGGATGAGATCGACAAAATGAAAAAAAATAGTACTGTATGAAGTATAACTTTTGTATTTCCCCTATATTTTAAAACACCTGTTATCATCCAGAATAGTTTAGATTGAACCAATCAAAGCTAAAATTTATTTTTAGGATTATCAACTTCTAAGAATACTTATTGGGATACTTTTTTTGATTATTATTTTTAAAGATTTGGGTTGTGGCAAGAAGAAATGATCTTCATATAAGAGTTATTCGCGGTGAAAAATAGCCAGGCTAACATCATACTAATAAAGCGAACAAACGTCTACCTTAAATGCGCGGTGTTTTTTACTTAAAGGGACTTTTTGCTAGCCTTTATTCTATACCCGAGCGCAAGCTTTCCTCTTACAAGAGTAAAAGCACCATTATTTCCAAAATCCAGATTGGACATGTTTGCAGAGGCCCCCAGGCTTATATTGGTGTAAAAACGACTCCATTTATATCCAAAAAGCACCGATCCATTTAGTCTATAAAGCATAGGATTACCGGGATTATAGGATAAGGTCTCTGTCTCTGCATTTCTTATTGTTAAGCCAATACCCGCTTTTGCACTAATGCCTATATAAAAATTGGAGGGGAGTTTATAGAGGCTAACCAAACCACCTAGTACGCCAATTCCGTAATTAGTGAAATTGGTAATCCTGGCCTGTTCATTGAAATAAGGCTCAAACTCCATAGGAATAATAGAACTATCTGCAGAGATCTGATTATATACCAGGAACCCGCCTAAACCAAATGAAAATATATTCCGTTTTTGATTTTTAAGACCTGATCTTAATGCTGTCTGAGAGTATTCACCAGCATTGAAGAGGTATAAATAATCAATGCCACCGGCAATTGATTTTATATCTTCTCTGAAGACAGTCGTATTATTTATGGAATTTTCAACGTTAAAGCCATCATAGATTTGAAAGTAAAAATCGATAACACTTTGATTAAAAATAAACCCACCCCGAAAATCAAAACGATCCGTATTTTCAGTGTTTTCATCCTTTAAATTAAATGCTATATCGAGAATTAGCTTTCGTGTCGCTATTCCTACACCAACACCAAACAAGTTATTCGGAATATATCTCATGGCGGCATTATCATTAGACAATTTGAATCCCTGCGCTCTGATATTTCCGAATACCCGGACCGACCAGTTCCGAAGATCGTGATCAATAAGTAAGGAATCTATTAGATTTGTAGTTTTGACAGAATCTCTTACATATAAGTCCTGGGACCAGCACAGCGTATTTATCAGAAAAAAAAGAGGAAGCAATAATTTTTTTTTGGTAACAAAACCAATCACTGTTTTGATTGTAATTTTCAAACTTAAAAATCCCGAAGAGGAACTAGTCTTTTGTATCTTGCAATTACTTTCCATTTAACAATCCGGGATAAGCTGTAATATACATTCAAAGATACCGAAAAGAACTTGGCATTTTATAATGATCGTATCATTCTCATAATATATTCCCGGAAACTTAATTATTCAAATAGAATGATATTTGCAATTCTATAATTTGTAATCTTTTTGTGCTAGTAACGTCTTAAGAAATGAACTTAAAGGTAATAACTTGTAAGAGTGTAATATTTTAGTTAAATAATGGTTTAGGGTAAGATGAAAACAGACAAAGTTGGTTTGGGGGGAGGGTGCCACTGGTGCACAGAAGCTGTTTTTCAAGCCTTAAAAGGAGTTATTAAGGTAAAACAAGGATGGATTTCGGCTTCAGAGGCAAAGGAGTTTAGTGAAGCAATATTTCTACATTTTGACCCGGAAAAGATTTCTCTAAAAGAACTGATAGAAGTACATCTCCTTACCCATAAAAGCACCTCTGATCATTCTATGCGCAAAAAATATCGTTCTGCTGTTTATACCTTTACAGAGGCTCAAAAAATGGAAGCCGACAAGATTTTAGGACTCCTTCAAAAAGATTTTCAGGACACGCTTATAACAGGTGTATATAGCTATAAAGAATTTAAAATGTCGCCAGAGTCATTTCAAAATTACTATCAGAAAAACCCAAACAAGCCTTTTTGCAAGACGTATATAGACCCTAAAATACAAATACTTCTGAGAAGATTTCCTAAGAATGTTATGGAGGTTCCTATCGACCCAATAAAAAATAACGAAGAACATAAGTTTAAAAAATAAAATAGGAGCTTCTTAGTTCGTGTTAAAAATTCTTATTTTTGTGCCCCTGTAAACTTTTGAATTGCAGTATTTGGCCTCATAGTTCAACGGATAGCCCCGATAGCTCCTTCTCCATAGTATTACGAAGGAGAAGCTATCGGGGGAAGTTTCCTTAAATTTTGTATAGTAAGAATCTTTTTTGATGATGAATTATGTTTATATAATCCAATCAAAACTTGATAAATCTTTTTATATCGGCAAGACTTCTGATTTAAAAAAAAGATTGGACTTTCATAATTCATATGACCTAAATAAGGGAATTACCAGAAGAAAAATTCCATGGGATTATTATCATATTCTTGAAATGGAAAATGCTGTTACCGCGGCAAGGATTGAACGACATATTAAGAGTATGAAAAGTAGAAAGTACATTGAGAATTTAAAAA
>Ga0316205_10004604_pt1 | contig 11943 bp, 9 predicted proteins | sample 3monthpyrite_MG_FD_204941 | JGI IMG/M metagenome (GOLD analysis project Ga0316205, IMG submission 204941) | Microbial mat bacterial communities from mineral coupon in-situ incubated in ocean water Damariscotta River, Maine, United States -... | ecosystem: Environmental > Aquatic > Marine >... | reverse complement strand
AGGCGGGGTTGCCGTAATCTGACTCTACTGTGAGGTATTTCATCATGATGTCGGCTACGCGTTTGTCTACCGGGGTGGTGGCGGCGTAGTCGAAGTAGATGGGTAGGGTTAGGTCTGTTTTTGAATCGCTTTGGCTCACGAGGCTTTTCTCTGCTGTTGCAGTACTTCTTGCTGGCGACGTGCCAGAATAAACCGGCCATTGATGTTGTCACGCTGAATGGCTAACTCATGAATACCCGGACGATTAACAAACTGTGCCAGCGTAATGCCAGCCAGAAAACTGTATAAACGCTCGCTTAACTCCATCCATAAATCATGGGTTAGACAACGCATACCATCCTGACAATTACCTTCTTTATTACAGCGCGTCACATCGACTTTTTCATCGACGGCACTTATAATTTCAGCAATATTAATTTCATCTGCGGGCCGGGATAAGCGATATCCACCGCCGGGGCCACGTACACCTTCTACCAGTTTAGCTTTACGAAGTTTAGAAAAAAGCTGTTCAAGATAAGATAGTGAAATGCCCTGGCATTGGGATATATCAGCCAGCGTGACGGGACCAGCGTTGTCGTGTATCGCCAGATCCATCATTGCAGTTACGCCATAACGGCCTTTAGTTGAAAGTCTCATATTTGCACCCGATAATTCCTGAGTAATTTAGTAGGATATTGCATTAACCTAGTATTTTAGTCAAGAATTATTTGGAGAGGGGATATTGCGGTCTGGAGTTAAAACAAAAAGAAAACGCGAATGACCGCAAATTAATTGTTTTGCGTGCCTGCGGCACACAAAAAATTAGATACTTTTGCTTTTATTTGCGTCTATTTGCGTGCATTTGCGGTAAATCTTTTGACTTTGATTTTGACTGTAGGCTCAACCCAGCTCAGCCATCTCCCTATGCATTTCCTGCGGGTCCTGCATATTGAGCTCCAGCAGGCGACGTAGATGGGTCAGGCCTTCCAGCTCAATATTATCCCACTGCATTCCCCAGTGGGTATTGGTGGTGTGACTGATATTGGCCTGCATACTGATGGTGGCACCCTCGCCTAGCACCAGCTCAATTTCATAGGGGGCGTCCAGATTTGCCTGAATATTTTCGGGAGCTGCGATTAGCATGCCCTTAAGTGAAATATCTTCTAAACCACAGCTCCATTGCTGGTTATTCTGTTTTAAAACCACATCGGCGATAAAGGCAATTCGTTGATATTGACGACGTTCAGTTTCAGTCATTTCGCTTCACCTAGTTAAACTTTTTTGAATGTTTTAAAGTATAGACCATACTTACTACTAGACCATTGACGCACTTAACAACTCTTTTGTATAACTTTCAGCAGGCGCATTAAAGAGCTGTTCAGTTTCACCCTGCTCAACCACCTGCCCCTGGCGCATCACCATTACCCGATGTGAAATCGAACGAATAACATTCAAGTCATGACTGATAAACAGATAGCTAATATTATGCTTTAGCTGCAGCTGCGCCAGTAACTCCAGCACCTGTTTTTGCACCGATACATCCAGCGCGCTAGTGGGTTCATCCAGTAGTATTAACTTCGGCTCTAAAATAACCACCCGTGCAATCGCAATACGCTGACGTTGACCACCGGAAAATTCATGGGGATAACGCCAGAGTATCGAATCATCCAGCCCCACTTCGTCCAGTACTTTGATTATTTTTTCTCGACGCTGTTGCAAATTTAATTCAGGAAAATGAATAGTTAAACCTTCACCCACAATTTGCTCAACCGTCATGCGCGGTGACAGTGATGAAAACGGGTCCTGAAAAACCACCTGAAATGATTTGCGCAAAGGGCGTATGTCTGATTCTTTTAAGTTATCTAAACGCTGCTGATTAAAATAAATTTCACCACGGCAATTTTGCAACCGTAACAGAGCCATGCCCAATGTGGTTTTACCCGAGCCAGACTCGCCCACTATCCCCAGTGTTTCGCCTTTGAATAATTGTAAATCCACCTGGTCAACCGCTTTCACTTCATCAACTTTACGTTTAAAAAAACCCTTGGTTATCGGGAAATAAACCCGTACATCCTTGCCCTGTAAAAGGGTTTCTGAATTTTCAATTACACTTTCAATATGGCGCTCCGGCAATGACGCCAGTAAATGTTGTGTATATTCATGTTGTGGATTTTCGAAAACATTCTGTACCGCGCTCTGCTCTACAATTTCCCCCTGATTCATAACGCATACATAATCGGAGTAATGTTTTACCAAATTTAAATCGTGGGTAATCATCAACACCGACATATTAAAATCGGATTGCAGTTCTTTTATTAATTCTAAAATCTGCTTTTGAATGGTGACATCTAATGCAGTGGTAGGTTCATCTGCAATTAATAATTTAGGGTTACAGGCCAGTGCCATCGCAATCATTACCCGTTGGCGCTGACCGCCGGACATCATATGAGGAAAGCTGTTAATGTGACGGGCCGGATCGGGTATTCCCACCCGATCAAATAATTCGATGCTGCGCTTTAATGCTTCAGGTTTGCTTAACTTTTGATGTTGCATTAACGGCTCTATCATTTGTTTGGCAACCGGATACACCGGATTCAATGAAGTCATCGGCTCCTGAAAAATCATCGCTATATCGCTGCCGCGAATACTTTGTAATTGTCGCTCGGTTTGTAATAACAAATTATTTTTTTGATAAATAATTTCCCCGGACGGGTAACGTACATGGGACGCATCATGCAGATTCAAAATCGATAACGCGGTTACGGATTTACCTGAACCTGATTCGCCGACTAACGCAATATTTTTACCAACCGGAATATCAAAGCTGACATTTTTTACCGCGTGCACGGTTTCATTGGCCGCTTTAAAATCGACGCTCAGGTTTTTTATACTAATCAAATTATTGCTCATAAAATATCAATCACATTAAATTAAATCAAAAGCACTTCACTCGCAACTCAACGTAAAACACGCAAATCGATTACTTTGTCATACCTGCGAAGGCAGGTATCCAGTGTCTTACTGTTTTCTAAAGTCACTAGATTCCTGCCTGCACAGGAATGACAGTAATTTTTAAACCTTTACGCCCGTCGCGTATCAAGCGCTTCACGCACGGCTTCACCAATAAATATCAGCATCATTAACGCGCCCACCAATACACCAAAAGTTGTTAGTGATAACCACCAGGCTGAAATATTTTCCTTGCCCTGGGAAAGCAACTCACCCAGACTCGGTGTATCCGGCGGCACGCCCAAACCTAAATAATCCAAGCTGGTTAACGCCAGAATTGCACCGGAGATTCTAAATGGCATAAAGGTAATCACCGGCGTTAAACTATTCGGCAACAAATGTTTAAACATGATTCCACTGTCGGTTAAACCCAATGCCCTTGCCGACTTCACATAATCTAAATTGCGCCCCTTTAAAAATTCCGCACGCACATAATCCGACAAACCCATCCAGCCAAACATTGATAATAAAACAATTAACAGGGCTACGCTGGGTTGAAAAATAGAGGCGAAAATAATTAATAAATACAGTTCCGGCATCGAGCCCCACACTTCAATAAAGCGCTGAAAAAACAAATCAACTTTACCACCGAAATAGCCCTGCATCATACCGGCAAGAATCCCGATAACCGTACCCACAAAAGTTAATGCTATTGCAAATAAAATTGATAATCTAAATCCGTAAATCAAACGTGCCAGTACATCCCGCCCGCGATCATCTGTACCCAGCACATTAAAATCCGATGGCGGTGCGGGATTGGGTAAATTTGAATCGTAACTGATAGAGGTATGATTAAACGGATTTAACGGCTCGATCATCCAGTTGCCGTTGCTGGTTAAAATATCCCTGACATATCTATCCTGATAATCCGCTTCGGTTTCAAAGTCACCGCCGAAGTCAGTCTCTTTATAAAATTTAAAAATAGGAAAATAATATTCATCCTGATAATGTACAAGCAAGGGTTTGTCATTGCTGATAAATTCTGCAAACAAACTCAGTACAAATAAAAATAAAAATATCCATAAGCTGTAATAACCCCGGCTGTTTTCCTTAAAGCGCAACCAGGATCTTTGATTGGGAGACAGGTACTGTTTTTTCATTTGCTATCCACCGATTCAAATTGAATTCTTGGATCGATTAGCACATAACTAATATCCGCTAATAACTTTGCAAATAAACCCAGGATCGTATAAAAAAATAAACTTCCCAGTACAACCGGGTAATCTCGCTTTAAAATAGATTCATAAGACAACAAGCCTAAACCATCCAGTGAAAAAATCGTTTCGATTAATAAACTGCCGGTAAAAAATGCTGCAATAAAAGCACCGGGGAATCCGGTAATGATGGGAATCATGGCATTTCGAAATACATGTCGGTACAGCACTGTATTTTCACCTAAACCTTTAGCCCTTGCTGTTAATACATATTGTTTTCGAATTTCTTCCAGAAAACTATTTTTAGTTAACATGGTTAACACCGCAAAACTACCCACAGTTGAAGCTATAATCGGTAACACCATATGCCATAAATAATCAGTAATTTGTTGATACCATGGCAACTCATGCCAGTTGTCCGACACCAGGCCTTTTAACGGAAATACATCAAAAAAGCTGCCACCACCAAACAACACCAGTAATGCAATACCCAGAACAAAACCGGGAATCGCGTAACCCATTAAAATAATCGTGCTGGTAATCACATCAAATTTTGACCCGTCACGCACAGCTTTTTTTATGCCCAGTGGAATACAGGTGAGGTATACCAGCACGAATGACCAGACACCTAAACTGATCGACACCGGTAATTTTGAAATCATTAATTCCGCAACTGATTTATTATGAAAATAACTTTCGCCTAAATCAAACTGCACATAGCGTAGCATCATATCGAAGAAGCGCTGGTAGGCGGGTTTATCAAACCCGTAAAGTGCATTGAGTTTATCAATCTGTTCCTGATCGAGACCTTTGTTGCCCTGATACAAACTGGATGAAGATGATGTGCTTATTTCACCGCCACCTACGCCGCCTTCCATCTGGCTGATTAATTGTTCAACCGGACCGCCGGGAACAAACTGGGTCACGATGAAAGTCACCAGCATGACACCGATTAAAGTGGGGATCATCAGGAGCAGACGTTTTAGTATGTAACTTGCCATATTTTATTCTTTTGTATTATTCTATTTTTTATAGTTCTGGAAATAATTGTTCTGGAAATATTTGTTCTGGAAATATTTTTTTGAAAACTTCATAACTTGTTTCTCACACTAAAGTCACTGGATTCCTGCCTTCGCAGGAATGACAACTACCCGGTAAAATCATTCTTTCAGCCACCAGCTCGAAATCATCCAGTCTTTTGGATAATAATAAAGCGGCAGTTTCTTTGGACGATTAAACTTATCCCAATAGGCAATGCGATGTGTATTAATATACCAGTTGGGCACCAGATAATTACCATTTAACAACACCCGGTCCAATGCTCGACAGGCAATAATTAAATCGGCTCTATTTTCAGACGATATGATTTTATTCACCAGTGCATCAACAACTGAGCTATTCACACCGATAAAATTTCTCGAACCTTTTTTCTCAGCTGAAACCGAATGAAACATATTGCGCAGTTCGTTACCCGGTGACATAGACTGGGAAAAGCTACTCACAATCATATCGTAATCAAATGCGCGCACTCGTCGAATATACAATGAGCGATCGACGGTTCGATATTTCATGATGATTCCCAGCTTGGCTAAATTTCGCGCGAAGGGGGCCAGTATTCTATCCATGCCTTTTTGCGCGAGTAACACATCAAATTTTAATGGCTGATTTTTTTGATTGACTAACACGCCATCAACTACTTGCCAGCCCTCCTGCTTTAAAATATCCCGGGCCAGACGTAAATTTTTTCGTAGTGAATGGGGTGACTTTGTGCTCACCGCCTGCCAGGGCCGGTCAAATACAGCCGCCGGTAACTGATCTTTAAACGGCATTAATAACGCCAGCTCTTTACCTTCGGGCACGCCGGTTGCCTGTAGTTCAGTATTACTGAAATAACTATCATTCACCACATACTGATTATAAAACAGACGTTTGTTTGACCATTCAAAATCAAAGGCCAGAGTAATCGCTCGTCTGACCGCCGGATCTTTAAAGAGCTCTCTACGGGTATTAAACACAAAGCCCTGCATGCCCGCATTATTACTGTGGGGTAAGTTTTCTTTAATTATTTTTCCGGACGTGTAATTCGGGCCATTATGTTCGCGCGCCCATAATTTTGAATAATATTCGTGTCTAAACTCAAATTCCCCCGCTTTAAACGCTTCCAGTGAAATCACTAAATCCTGATAATATTTAAATTGAATTTCATCAAAATTAAACTGCCCTCGGCGACTCGGTAAATCTTTCGCCCAGTAATTTTTATTACGCTGATAAGTAACGCGCTTACCTAAGTCGTAATTTTTAATGTTGTAAGGGCCGCTGGCAACGGGTTTTACCTCTGTGAGTTTATCGAAGGATTTTTCTGCTAACCATTTTTTAGAAAAGATAGAAATATCGCCGAGGATTAAATGCAGCTCCGGATTCACCCGTTTAAAATTAAATCGAATCGTATATTCATCTAACACCACCGCACCTTTGACATCAGCGAAGATAAATTTAAATTGCGGATGCGCCTGCTCCGATATAATGGTATCAAATGAAAATTTTACATCTTCGGCGGTGATTTTATCGCCATTATTAAAGCGCGCCCGTGGATCAATTTTGAAGGTGACAGACAATTTATCGGCTGCCAGCTGAATATCATTGGCAATTAGCGGATACTTACTAAATGGCTCATCTTTGCTGGCCACCATTAAAGTATCAAACAACAGGCTGCTACCTTCTGCCGCAACACCTTTTAAAATAAATGGATTAAAACTATCAAAAGCGCCGGTACCCGCCAGCACTAATTTGCCGCCCTTTTTGGCCTGCGGGTCAACATAATCAAAATGGCTAAAATCTGGCGGATATTTTGGTATGTATCCCATCGCGGCAGATGGTGCTGCATAGGCAGTCGTACAGAAAATTTGGCTATAGATTGCAATTAAAATAAAAAAAATGTGTTTAAGGGGGTGCAATCCAGTTTTTATCGTCATATTATCAGCGTATTAAATTTATTTTTATGAATTAAGTCGAGTTCAACTCGGTGACCATAGCATACCAATTATAACTATAAAAAACAGGAGTCCTTTGATGGGATTTTTATCAGGTAAACGTGCCTTAATATTTGGCCTTGCCAGCACTCGCTCAATCGCATGGGGAATTGCACAGGCTATGCACCGCGAAGGTTGCGATCTGGCATTTACATTTCAAAATGAAAGATTGCGTGAACGAGTAGAAAAATTAGCGGGTCAATTAGATTCTGATATCGTTATCCCCTGCAACGTGGAAGACGATGATGAAATTGAAGCAGTATTTGAACATCTCGATGATTACTGGGATTCATTTGATATTCTGGTTCACTCGATTGCTTATGCTCCAAAAGAATTGCTGGAAGGCGATTACCTCGACAACCTGTCTCGCGAAGGATTTAACACCGCACATGATGTGAGCTCATACAGTTTAGCGGCCATTGCAAAAGCCGGCCGCCATATGATGCAGGGGCGCGATGATGCGGCTATTTTAACCATGAGCTACCTGGGTTCAGAAAGAACTTTCCCTGGCTACAACGTGATGGGTTTAGCGAAAGCCAGCCTGGAAGCTAATGTGCGTTATCTGGCTCAAAATCTAGGGCCGGAAGGCATTCGGGTTAATGCAATATCTGCTGGCCCAATTAAAACGCTGGCACCTTCCGGTGCAGGTAGTTTCAGCAAAATTTTCGATCAGGTTGAAAGTTCAGCGCCAATGCGTCGCAATGTTAGTATTGATGATGTGGGTAACACCGGTGCGTTTTTAAGTTCACCACTGGCGCGGGGCATTACCGGTGAAGTGATTTATGTGGACAGTGGATTCCACATTGTTGGGCTAATTAACGAAGCAGAATAATTTAATAAAATTGCATTGCCAAAGCACATATCCATCAGGAACATGTTTCTGATGGATATGTGCTTTAACAGGTGCAGTAATCAATTCTTCAGAATATTTTCTTCACCTTCCAGCTTACCCACCACTACCGCTGCCACTGAGTCACTAAAGACATTCACCGCAGTACGAGCCATATCCAGCACGCGATCTACTGCCAGTATTAAACCAATACCTTCTAATGGCAAACCAATCGCCCCCAGAATAATACTAATCGCCACTAAGCTTGCTGATGGAATTCCGGCAACACCAATCGATGTCACTAGCGCCACTAAAACAATGGTGAATTGCGTGGTCAACGTTAAATCTAAACCATAAGCCTGCGCAATAAACATAGCACCGACACACTCGTATAAAGCCGTGCCATCCATATTAACCGTTGCACCCAAAGGCAATGTAAAACTGGTTACCCGATTTGAAACGCCCGCTTTATGCTCAACACACTCCATGGTTAAAGGTAATGTTGCCGAAGAAGAGCTGGTAGAAAATGCGGTAAGTAATGCCGGTGACATGGCCTTGTAGTGCAATAATGGATTCACTTTTGCTATATAGCGCAGAACCAGTGACATAGTAAAAATAAAATGCACTGCCAATGCGACTAACACCGTAAAGAAAAATACCAACAGCGGAATAAATACACCAACACCAGAAGACGCAACCACTTTAGCCACTAATGCAAACACACCAATTGGAGCAAACTTCATCACCCAGTTGGTCATGTGCATCATCACATCCAGCACTGCCTGCCAGAAATTCTGCATGACTTCTGCTTTAGCATCTTTAAGTTTGGTCATAAAAAACCCAAACAATAAACTAAAAAAGATTAAGCCCAGCATTTGTCCCTGAGCCGCAGCAGACACAATATTCGGTGGCACCATGCGTAAAAACACCGCAACAATATCACCACTGCCTTTGCCTTCAACACTTTGTGTGACTGATGCGGGAACATCGGCTAAGCCGATAATATCTTTGAGAGGTTGCCCGTCACTAATACCGGGCATGGTGAGATTAACCAGAATCAGGCCGGTCATAATCGCCAGAAAACTGCTGATGGCATAATAGCCCAAGGTTTTACCACCAAGGCGACTGAGGTTTTCACCCGAGCCTATGCCCATGATACCGACAATAATTGACGATACAATTAAAGGCACAATCAACATCTTCAATGCATTTAAAAACAGCGTACCGAAAAAATCGAATACGCTGTAAAAAGTAATGCCTAAAATGGCAGCATCTTTACCGCTTAACAAACCCGCAAATATCGCCAGCACTAGTGCGATTAATATTTGCCAGTGTAATTGTAACGCCGTAAAAGATTTAAACACTAGAGTTCAGCTGCTCGAATAATTTTAGATTGTGATTTTAAATACTCCAGCACGGCACCCATATCACGGTTAGCCTGCTCACTTTCAAACTGCTTGGCCAATGCCTGCAACTGCTCCTTGGTTGCTGCCTCAGGTGCAGTAACCGACTTAAGTTCGATAATAGCCGTACCACCCGCAAGTTCAGCTACTTTATAAACCGCTTTCTCAGTTGTAGGTTTTGACATGCTAAACGCCTGAGTTAAGATTTGTTTATTGGCCGTGGTGTTGTCACGTTTTACCGAACCTAACTTAGTTAGCTTACCCATAGATTGTGTTTCTATTGACTCGCCTTTTTCCAGCTTAGCTAATGTTTCCAATGCAACGGCCATGGATTTTTCTCTGGCTTTTTCAGTGCTGATTGCAGCTTTAATAATATTTTTAACTTCATCCAGGGTTTTCTGCTTAGCTTCTGTATGCGTATCAATTCTTAATACAACAACATGATTTTTTGAAATTTCGATAATTTCTGAGTTTCTACCTTCAGATAAAACATCTGGGCTAAAGGCAGCGTCACGTACCTTTTTATTCGCCGCAATACCTTTACCACTTATTCGAGAAAACGAATCAGCTGTTTTTATTTCAACGCCCAATGCATCAGCCACTTCCACTAAACTCTGATCATTTTCATAAGCAGTGGTTGCCATTAACTCAGATTTTTCATAAAAACCATCTTCTAATTTTTGAGCTTTAAACTGTTTTTCTAACTCAGCTTTCTTCGATTCGAAACTTGCCACTGCCTCAGATTTACTTTCATTAAAACGAATCAGATGATAACCAAATGAAGTTTTAACCGCATCGGACACCTGACCTTTTTTCAATTTAAACAAAGCCGCTTCAAACTCAGGCACCATCATGCCTTTGCCAACCCAACCTAAATCTCCGCCATTCGGTGCTGAGCCCGGATCATCTGAGTTTTCTTTTGCCAGCGCTTCAAATGATTCACCTTTGTTTAGTCGTGCTAATAAATCATCGGCTATTTTTTTCTTTTGCTGTAACACTTCAGCATCTGCATCCGCTGCCACATTGATTAAAATATGCTGGGCTTTACGTTGCTCTTTGCTTGCGATGCTATCGACGTATTCATCATATAAACGTCGCACGGCTTCTTCATCAACGGGGATATCTTTGGCTAAATTATTAGAATTTAATTCAACATAGGTGATACTCACCATTTCAGGGTGCATATAACGCATGCGATTTAGCTCAAAATATTGCTGAATATCTTCATCACTCACGTTTATATCTGCTAAGAAGTCGATATCATTGAATTGTAAATAATTGATATCACGACTTTGTTGCTGAATCCGATTCAGTATATTTAATTCTGCCGGGCCAACAACAGACGAACGTGTTACCGCATCCTGCAATTGCTGTACGGCTAAATCACTTCTATAGAGGTTCTCAAATTCTTTAACCCCCATGCCCTGCGTCTGAATCACATCCTGATAGGCTTTATTATCAAAAGCCCCGGCTAACTGAAAAGCTTCTATATTTTTAATTTTCTGAGCTAGCACCACATCAGCAACTCGGTAATTTTCATCCCTTACCATTTTCTGCATCACTTTCTGGGTGATTAGCTGCTCTAGCACCTGCTCTTTCATACGTTGCTCAAATGCGGGGCTATCCGGCAATTTACCCTGAAACATTTGCTCGTATTGCTGACGCTGCCTTGCCAGTCCCTGCTCAAATTGTGACTGGCTAACTTCCATATCATCAACTTTAGCCGCAAATTTTTCAGTGGCACCGGTTAAATAATCCCCAATTCCCCATAAACCAAAAACCAGTGCAATAAAAGCAACAATAATAATCCCCAGTATGCCTTTCGCTTTGTCGTGTATTGATTGCAACATATTTAGTAAAACCCTTTAATCTCAGCCTGCTGACTGTACTTTAATTATTTAGCGGTGAATCATACTAGAGAGTGGGTTGTTGTAAAAGCAGAGAGTGGGGTTTTTGCCCTCATCTTTAGGTAAAAGAAGGGCTGGAGGCTATTTCAACAAGTTAAGCTGTTAGCTTACAAAATTAAACAGTATTTTCATTTATATTTGGGGATTGCCTCTAACCCAATGGTACTTAAACTTAAGCGATATCAAAAACGTGAATTAGCGATTGGTGCACCTGTAGGAGCTAGCTTTAGCTGAAATAGCTTGTATCTAAGCTGACATATTAAATTGCAGGTTTAAATGAGCGCTTACAATGACTGTATTTTGTTATTTCAGAATCTAATGAAAAATTATTTTCATTTACCGCTCAGGCTTACCCGGGTTTTGCATTAATTCCCTCTGGAGCCAGCAGAAAATTGTCTGCCTGCAGGGGTAAAATCACAGGGATGTGATTTTAAGTCACGATAAGCCTGGACGGCTTACCGGGACGACCCGGCAACGGAGCGAGTAACTCACCGTTTGGAATTCGATTTAGAAGTCTATTGAACAATTTTCTGGCACCATCATTGTTTTTTAATGAGGGCTGGTGGGTAAAGGGCGGCATTTTTTTGCTTACTTTTCCATATATGATTATCATGGGCTGTAGACTAAAAATGC